>CEOD01000445.1_pt1 | contig 14536 bp, 15 predicted proteins | sample 530341 | NCBI WGS metagenome assembly CEOD01 (sample SAMEA2619950, study PRJEB7988) | marine metagenome | isolation source: saline water (ENVO:00002010), including | reverse complement strand
TGGAAGCCCCTCAGAGTTTTAACAAGAATTGGGACATCCCCAGCTGACACGCTGACTCCTCCTGTGACTATGAGTCTCGCGTTAAATATCACGCTCACGGTAGCCGTTGTATATGGGTTTTCATCTGAATCTGTCGAATCTATAAAAGTCCATTTTTCAGAAACCGCTTTGTGTATCGTTGTAGCCTCTAATCCGAAAGACAACTTACTTATAGAAATCCCCAAGGATGGGGATGACATATTCCTTAGAAAGTTCGATTCGGAATTTCCTTTAAACTCTCCTTCAGCTTGGTTTTCTGAAACAGTTACTTCATAATCCCTCGTTACTTCGCCAATAATACCTTTATTCCGATTCCACACTTTTTTAGCTCTGCCATCTGTAGGAGGATCCGACTTTAGCTCTACCGTATAGGTGCCAGAGACAGTATCACCATAGGAATGCAACCCCATCGGATCCAAACCCGATGTCGGCACGGGCGCATACAAGTGCCTGTTCGGCCCATCCGCCTTCGCCAAGGCTACGGCGGACGAGTGCCTCGATTTCCGAGTCGGAGTTGTCATACCCTGCCGACGCAGTGCCCGAGGAGAAGAAGCCGAACCCGGCCTCGGCGATTTGGACCCGCGGGAAAACGGGGGCAAATGCAAAATCTGGGGAACCCCTTTCACGGGCCCTACTGCTGACATCTCCAAAAAACTCATTAGTCGATGGGAAACGATCCACATTTCCGGCCTCTCTTCTCTCTGCTGTCGCTTCATCCACAAGAGCTACACTCCCCGATTCTCAGGATTCCAGCAAGAAGATTTTGCTCCGAAAACATCAAGGGACCTTCGACACTCTCTGTTTGAAGTGAATTGACCCGACGAAAATCGCACCCAATTGAACATCCCCCAAGGGAACCACTAAACGGCTTTCCTACCCCCTTGCCTCCCCGGGTTCAATCCCAGCAGAATTGGGGCTCCTACGGCGCCCTCACTGGTTGTCAAGCCCCTGCTTGCGGCGAAGTCCGTCGATCATTCTTCGCTATTCAGGGGCAGGCAATATCTGCATGCTTGATTCGAATCTGAGGCATTTGCTCTTCCCCAGGCCATTCTCCCTCGTGTCGGAGCCAGACCAACTCTTCAAGTGGTTTAGTTTTGGGGGACAGGCCAAACTGATCCACTGATCCGGGGCTACATCTTGCCCTGCGCGTAGGCGATCAGTTGCTTGGCTACGGGAATCCGGCGATAGACAATATCAGTGGGATCCCAGTAATCCTGATGAAAAATGACCTTACCCGCGTCATTGAAGCGCAAATGGGTCATCCCGATCGACTCCTCCCATGTGCCCTTGGGAGTTTTCTTGAAGTCCAAACGCATCAGCCAATCGATATAATATTCGCCGTTTTGAGAAATGATCCGATTAATCTGAAACTCTGCCTGATCCAATGGTTCGAGCCCATTTACCAAATAAGCCTGCACTGCATCGCGATTATCGAATTGTCTAAACGCATCGCGGAAATAGAGGTTTTCTGCGTAAACCGAGTCGATATTGGCGTCGATACTCGAGCGGGTATATTCGCTGAAGAATTGGCGGACGCCATCCAGCATCTGAGCTTCTTCAGGCGATCCGCTCTCTGGCAGGGAGAACTGGGAAGGGTCGGTTTCAGAGAGCGCGGCACGGTAGCGTGTGTTGGGATCAGATGAAGTATGCATATTTTTAGAAGAAGAACAGGCAGTGAAAAGGCAGCAAACGCCTAGAACGAGGAGAGCAGTGGGAACGGTTCGTTTTGACATCAATAACCTATCTCCGCCTCTGCCGAAATACTTACAAACTCTTTTCATGTAAGTTCAGCCGCTCTACCCCGTTTACTCTTTCAACACTCCCTACTATGAGCTTGATGATCAAATTGGCCGAACACGGCTACCTACCCGATCGATGGATCCGTATCGGCATTGCAAAACTGCTAAAAGATCGCCTGGCCTCCATTAAGGCCGAGCGCAAGAGCGCAAGCCAATGGATTGAGCTGATGGAACAACGGCCACTTGCTGAACACACGGACGCCGCCAACGACCAACACTATGAGATCCCTGCTGCCTATTTCGAATTGGTTCTCGGACCTCACCTCAAGTACAGCAGCGGACTGTGGAATTCTGACACCGACACACTTGAAAGTTCGGAAGTCGCGATGTTAAGAACGACAAGCGAGCGAGCGCAGCTGGCAAATGGGCAGGACATACTGGAACTTGGATGTGGCTGGGGGTCCCTCAGCCTCTGGATGGCCGCCCAGTATCCGAGCTCACGCATTACTGCGGTTAGCAACTCGTCATCACAGCGCGCCTACATCGAGACAACTGCTGCGGACCGTGGGCTGAACAACCTGAGAGTCATCACGTGTGACATTAACAATTTCACGCCCGACCAAACCTACGACCGGATCGTGTCCGTCGAAATGTTCGAGCATGTCCGCAATCACCGCAAACTTCTGAAAAGAATTCACGATTGGCTAGAACCACGGGGAAAACTCTTCGTCCATATATTTGCCCACAAAAGCGACGCATACCTCTTCGAAGCGAATTCCTCCAAAGACTGGATGTCGAAATACTTTTTCACAGGGGGCATTATGCCATCACGAGATTTACTCCCGAGCGCCGCCGAGTCACTCGACCTAGAGGCCAGTTGGTCGGTAAATGGAACCCACTATAGCCGTACACTGGAAGCCTGGCTTCAGAATCAGGACAGCAACCGCGAGAAAGTCTTACGAATTTTCAAAGATTGCTACGGAGCTAAAGAAGCGAAAATCTGGGCACAGCGTTGGCGGATGTTCTACATGGCCTGTTCAGAACTCTTTGGACATTCCGAGGGAAACGAATGGATGGTCATGCACTACCGCTTCACCAAGTCATGATCAAGATGGGCACCACGGCTCAAGCACCCCAGCGGATAGCAGTCATCGGTGCTGGCGTCGCCGGTCTCACCGCGGCGTGGCTCCTCCAACGCAAGCACGACGTAACGATCTTCGAAAAGAATGATTATGTGGGGGGCCATACTCGCACGCTACGGGTGCCAAATGGCCCGGATAAAGGGACGCCCGTCGATACCGGTTTCATCGTAATGAATCACCGGAACTACCCCCTGTTCACAAAAGTACTCGAGCAACTGAAGGTCCGCCTTTGCGATAGTTCAATGACCTTCAGCTACTACGACCATGCGCACCGGTATGGCTATTCAGGAAATTCGCTCACGAGTTTGTTCCCGCGCTTCAGAGACTACGTCAGTCCGCGACACCTGCGTTTGATTCGTGACCTCTGGCGCTTCGCAAAGATCGGATACAGCGACCTCCAATCTGGCTACCTGGACGGAAGGACCTTGGGAGAATATTTTCAAGACCGCTCCTTCAGTCACGAGTTTCTCAACAATTACGTGTATCCAATGGGTTCCGCAATCTGGTCTTCCCCGATTGCTCAAATGCATCGTTTCCCCGCTGAGCCGTACCTACACTTTCTTGAAAACCACGGCCTGCTTCGACTGACCAATCGACCGACATGGAAATACGTTGAAGGTGGAAGTCGCAGCTATGTGGATACCATGCTGAAGCAGTTCAACAATGCACCCCGGCTCTGCTCGGCCCCCAAAGGTATCGAACGGCGAAACGGAAAAGTACATTTACACACCGAAGACGGACAGGTTGAGTCATACGATCACGTTGTTATTGGAGCCCATGCAGACGAGGCTCTAAAACTACTACTTGACCCTAGCGATGCCGAAAAGTGCCTACTGGGCGCGTGGACCTATCAGCCCAACACGGTGATTCTACATACGGACACCACCCAGCTTCCACCGGCGGCAAAATTGTGGTCTTCATGGAATTTCGTCCGCCAACCGGGCGATCAGTCCGATCGACCCGTCTCGGTGAGCTACCTGATGAATCGCCTTCAAAACCTGCAAACGCAGGAGCAGTATATTGTGACGCTTAACCCATCGTCACCTATCGATCCTGCCACAGTCATCAATAGAACCACTCTGACCCATCCTCTCTATTCCTTCGCGAGCATGAAAACCCAATCTCCACTGAGGCAACTAAACGGGGAGCGGAATACCTGGTTCTGTGGAAGCTATTTCGGCTACGGATTCCATGAAGATGCCGTCCGCTCCGCGGTCGATGTGGCCTCGGCCTTTCAAATTGAGCTGTAGTCCGCCCACCTATAACCGTAGAATCAACCCATGCAGTTCCGCTCAAAGATCGTTCGAGGTTCCGTTTTCCACAAACGCTTCGGTCCCCGCGAGCATACCTTCCGCTATCCATTCACTTTCTTTACCTTCGATTTGGATGAGATCCCTCGACTCGGTGCGGAGAGCCTCCTTTTTGCCCACAATCACTATTCGGTCCTGAGCCTCTATGATCGGCATTTCCTGGGACCCGAAGATCGTTCGATCTCCGACAAACTCCGCCACTATATGGGGTCACCCGGGCCGAAAGAGCGGACCGTCTTAGTCAGCTCGCCCTGCTACTTCGGCTATTCCTTCAATCCGGTCAATTTCTACCTGAGACTGGAAGGAGATCGGCTACAACAAGCCCTGGTCGAAGTGAATAACACCTTTGGAGACACTCACATTTATCCCCTTGCGAACCTTGAGCAAGATTCCCGCAAACACACCTGGCGGGCACACTGTCCGAAGGATTTCCATGTATCTCCCTTCAATGACATGACCGGGGAGTATCGGTTCACCATCCGAATTGAGAACGAATCAATCTTTCTGGGTGTCGACCTCTACCAGAACGGCGAGCGCACCATGCAAACCTACCTCGAAGGTCACACCAAACCGTTCACGACTGGGAAACTGACCCGCTACGCCCTCCTCCACCCACTCGACACGGCTTTCAACAGCCTCCCGCGAATCACCTGGCAGGCAGCCATACTCTATTACAAGAAAAAGCTGGCCGTCTACCAGCGCCCGCGTCCCCGGTCCCCGGAAACGATCGTCGATCGCGACCGCCCGAGAACCGATCGGCCCATCGTCTGAAACAGAATAGTTTCGAAGGAGCGTTGACCCGACAAACGGTCACCGCATGCTTACCAATGCATGCCCGAACGCGAGGAGAACCCAGTCGAGATCGCCCCACCCGAGACATGGGTGGATCGCTACGGAGACTATCTCTACGGATTCGCCATGTCGCGCCTGAGAAACCCCGATACGGCGGCGGACTGCGTACAGGACACCTTCCTCGCTGGAATCAAGGCGCTGAACCGATTCGACGGAAGCCGAGACATCAAGTTTTGGCTCCGCGGTATCATGCGCAACAAGATCGTTGACCAGATCCGCAAATCGGTAAGAGAGAGCGTGGTCGATATGGATTCCGAGGACGAAACCCTTCTCGAGAGCTTTTGGTTCCGCTACAGTGGCATCGCGACCACCAATCCAGACCCCTGGCAATTCAACCCGCGCAAGAACTTCGACAATATTGAATTTTGGCAGGTGTTCGACACCTGTATCGACGAAGTCAAAGAACCGGCTCGGGAAGCATTCGTCCTTCGGATACTTGAAGAGAAAACGACGGAAGAAGTCTGTAAGGTTTTGGATGTAACTCCGAATTATCTATGGGTGCTTCTTCACCGGGCCCGGGAACAACTCAAAATTTCCCTCGAAAAAAAATGGACCGGCAAGAACGCCTCTTAATATTTGAGATCGATGCTAACCTGCAAACAAGTTTCCAACGCTTTGTCCGAATCGGACTATGAAAAGCTTTCTCCGTGGAAAAAATTTTTCCTAAAGCTGCATGTGAAGCTCTGCATTTTTTGCGGCAAATACAACCGTCAGGTGATGGAATCCCAAGACATGTGCCGCTGCTATAAGCAACACGAAGATTCGCTCCAAACGGTCCGTCCCAAGTTGGGCGAATCGAAGAAGGAAGAACTGCGGCGCTTGCTGGCCAAGGAAGCCGAGGGGAAGCATTAACCTAGGAGCTGACGAGAGGTCCCCTCGCAGTATCCGACGTCCGGCTTTGACGGGCAGCCTCGACCGCGCTGCCGCGACATCCCCAACCCCTACAGACCGACGCCACGGTTCAAACCGTACAGTAAGTGCAGAGCACTCTTCCGGCTCACCCCCTGCTCGGAGCCTCGGATTCCCTCGACCCAAGGACCACATGCTCCACGTCGATCAAATCGGTCAAAAATCCAGCCTGACAATAACTAAAGTAGTAGTTCCACTTCCGGCAAAAGGTACGATCAAAACCGAGGCGTTTGACCTGCTCCTGCGCTCCGTTGAAGGCCACTGCCCATCGCCTGAGGGTTTCAGCATAATCCTGCCCGAACCGATGTGTTTCTACAATCGCGAGCCCGCCGGCCTTCTTTACATGTGACTCGATCGCTCCCGGCGAAGGCAAGTGGCCTCCGGGAAAGACGTGTTTTTGAATCCAATCACAACTTTTAGAGTAACGGTCGTATCGTTCATCCGGTATCGTAATGGCTTGCAGCACGGCCTTGCCCCCTGGCTTCAAACAATCCCGAATCTTCTCAAAATAGCTATCGAGGTACTCCTTCCCAACGGCTTCGATCATCTCGCAGGAAAGCACCGCATCGTACTGACCCTCGAGGCGACGGTAGTCCATCTCTTCGATCGAAATCTGACCCTCAAGGCCCTCTGCCGCAAAAAGAGCCTTTGCGTAATCGTACTGTTCCCGGGACAGCGTGACGGTTCGCACAAAACAACCCCGCTTCGCAGCGCGCAAGGCCAAGCCGCCCCACCCGGAACCGACCTCCAAAATCGAATCTCCGGCAGACACTCCCGCGAGGTCCAGCATCCGGTCCATCTTCCGGATCTGTGCCGTCTCCAACGTCTCTTCCGCACTCTCAAAACAGGCACTCGAATAGGTCATCGTCCCGTCGAGGAACGTCCCATAGAATGCGTTACTCAAATCGTAGTGCTCCTGAATATTGGTCACACTGGCTTCCAGCGTATTCCGCCGGGCCCGGTGGTACATGCGGTTCAACTTACGGGCGATCAAGGAGAACCCGTTTCGAACACGACCGATCTCTTTCTGGTTTTTTGCCAACAGGGTCAACAAAGCCGTGAGGTCCGAACTGTCCCAATCTCCATCCACATAGGATTCTCCCATCCCGATGCTTCCCGACGAAAAAAGTTTCCGAAAGAAATCGGTTCGGTGTATTCGCAATGTGCATACTGGAAATTTAGGGTCACCGAAACGCCGCAATGCCCCGGAGGGAAGAACCACCTCCAGACTCCCATACTGGATTCCTCGCAAAATCCGTAGAAAGAGCCGCTCGACAAGGGTCGGAGATGGGTGGGAGACGCCGTGAGCGCCCTCGTTCAGGATTCTGCTTTTTGTGGTTTCCATGGAAAAAAGGCGTTCGTGGTTTTCTGGTACTGACGATAGGCACTGCCGCGACTTTCCAGCGAGGACTTCTCCGCCGGTGGCACGCCTGAAATGTAACGAAGGAAAAGGAACATGACGAGAGGACCGATCCAGGTCAGCAACCAGGAAGAGTGACCCCAGGCAAAAAAGACGTAGGCCCACCAATGGAGCCATTCGAAAAAGTAATTCGGGTGGCGCGAGTACCGCCAGAGCCCGACCTGACACACACCGCCCCGGTTCTCAGGATTGGAACGAAATCGGGACAACTGCCTGTCCGCGACTCCCTCCCCCACGAACGCGACGACCGCGACGAGGACAGCCAAGAAGTCGGCGACACCGGCACCCCCATCCTGAGCACTCATAGCCACCGTAATGGGGATGAGAAAGATGGCGACCAGAGGAACCTGGGCCCAGAAAAGGAAGAGGAAGTTCCGTGGGGCGGCGGCTCCCCAATACTTCGCCAACCGGGCGTAGCGCGGGTCTTCCTTTCCCGGCAGGACCCGGTCAGTGATCAAATGATAGGTCAACCGAGAGGACCACAGGATCACGAGCGACAAAACGACAAAGGCCATCTGCTCCTGTGACTGGAAAGCAATCCAATAGGCGACCGCTCCCAGGCCGATTCCTAGTGACCAGAGCGTATCGACCACGGCGATCAGCCCGACTCTCCTGGAAAGCCCATAGAGAACGGTGGCAGAAACCCACCCCACTCCGAGCAGCGAGAGCCAGTATACCGCAGCCGAGCTCATTTTGTCTCTCCCTGTTTCTGAGCCTCCCGATAGATCGACTTCGGATAAACCTTCACATCCCAGATCAAACCGACGGCCTCCAAACACTTCAGGAGATAGTAAGTGAGATCCAGCTCCCACCAATACATACCCTGCCGTGCAGAGAGTGGATAACGGTGATGATTGTTGTGCCATCCCTCCCCGAAGGTCAGCAAGGCTACCCACCAACTGTTGCGACTCTCGTCATCGGTATCGAACCGCTTTTGCCCGACAATATGGGTCACGGAGTTCACACAAAAAGTGACATGGTAGACCAAAACGGTACTCAAAAAGAAACCCCACATGACGAGTTGCAGGCCACTCGTCCCCCATTCGGGATAAAGCGCATTCAATCCGGCTCCCATACCATATAAAGCGGCGATGAGAGAAAGGACCGGCAAAATGTGGAAACGATCGATAAACCGGAGCTCTGGAAATTTACTCAAATACCGGACCCGTTCTTGCTGTATCGTATGGTAAGCCCTGCACAAAACCCAACCGATGTGAGCCCAAAACGCATTCCTCACCACTGGGCTGTGGATATCGGCCTCCTTATCCGAATGCTGGTGATGATGGCGGTGATTGGCAGCCCACCACATCGGCCCCATCTGAGCCGCGGACGTCCCGACCCAAGCCAATACAAACTGAAAAATCCGGGAGGTTTTGAAGGCGCGATGTGAAAAGTAGCGGTGAAAACCCGCCGTCAAAGCGAACACCCGAACTACATAGGTGAAAAGGAAGACCGCCAAGGCCACCCAGCTAAACCCGGTAAAGAAGACACCCACACAGGCCACATGCATCAGAAAAATCGGCGAAGAGGCCATCAGAAGACGGTTATCCTCATCTTGGAGAGCGTGCTTTAAAATGTTTCCGACAGATTTCATGCGTTACAGAGTAAACGGGCAGAACCGCCGAAACTTACAAGATTGTTTCCCGTAAGGAAATTGCCCCCCGGAACGATTCATCCCCTATGACGAGGATACACCAAATCTCCCATGAACTCATTCTCCCCACCGACCTTGAGGCGGCCTGGGAGTTTATTCGCTCTCCCAAGAATCTGGACAAAATCACTCCCGATGACATGCCGTTTGAGATCGTCTCCGATGTACCCGCAGAGATGTACGAGGGTCTCTTGATCGAGTACCGTGTGGGTGTCCCCGTATTGGGTCGGCAGACTTGGCTCACCGAGCTCAAACACATTCGAGAGCACCACTCATTCGTCGATGAGCAGCGCATCGGACCCTACAAGCTTTGGTACCACTACCACGAAATCACCGAAGCCCCAGGGGGCGTCCGCTTCCTCGATCAGGTACACTACGCCCTCCCCTTCGGTGTACTCGGCTCCCTGGCCCACATCACCTATGTCCAACGGCAGCTCAAACACATTTTCGACTATCGTGAACAAGCACTGCGTGAAGTCTTCCGATAGTCGCCTCCCGCAAAGCACCAACGGCGGTTTGGGGTCTGGAATATTGGTCACTGCCCTGATAGGGAAACGGAAGCCCGTTAACCTACGCTTTTGCATAAACCTCTACAAAATAGATTCGAGGAACCGGATCTCCTGGATTCCGATCAATAGCAGGCAGCTTGCCCCTTTGCTACGAGCTACACGGTACGATAGAAAATCCTATTTCCTTACTCTAAACCCGAAAACACTCATAGCGGGACCCTACTCCCCGACTGCGGGGAAAGGTTCTCCCGATGGCACGTAGATTTCCCTCCAAAACGTCGGGCGGGAAAGGCTCATCGCTGAACGCCAGAACGCGATTATCATAGCCCTCCAACTGGTATCCAATCGAGTACGGCAAGCGCTCTCGGAGTCCCTGATCCTGGAGAATGGGAAAATTCAAGACTCGATCCGGATAGATGGTATTGAAAACTACAATACCCCCGGGACGAAGTAGACGGACCAGGCACCGGCACCACTCCGAATCCATGGGCAGGAATCTCTCAGCACCTTCCTCATTTTCCGCGAAGAGATCCTCGATGATGTAATCATACCCATGCGCCTCCTCCCTCTTCACCCATTCGACCGCATCCCCAGAGACTAACTCACAACCTCTCGCACACCGGAAGAACCTCTTGGCAATCGAGAGATGAACGGTGTCCAGATCCACTCCAACGACCCGCTCCACCTCCAGCAGGTCGCGCAGCAAACGACCGGACGTCCCGGCCCCAAAACCCAGTACCGCCGCTGCTTGCAAACTCCCCACTTCCCGGTGAAGCCCCGGGAGAACCAATAGGTCCCATACTGATCCATTCAACGGCCGATTGGGGTTCCACTGCGAATGATTCACCCCATTTCGATAGAGACGCACCGTGGCACCCGCACTGCGGACTTCGTACAGATTGCCGTCTGTAATTTTCTTCCAAAGAGTTGCCATCCCTACCTTCTTCTCCCCCGAACACCCAACGCCTCCCGGGCAGCGAATCCCTTCTCACTGAGACCATCCATCTTCATCATTCCTCCACACTTCGGCAAGGTCCGCTCCTCTCCAACCATAAAGTCGCAAATCGAATCGAGCCATACTCCCCCGCTCGCCCTCAGTGGAAATGATCGCGTTCAGACCTACCGTCTCGCGATCACAGCCATAAAAGGGAGATATTTCGGATAGATCTGTGGCCCAAGGGCCGGTTGCGTACCGAAGACAGCCGTCATCCGCTGCGGTTTGCCTCTGGCTGGACTACCGGCCGGCATCCGGGACCTGATGCAACTGCCTCAATCGGATATCTTGAGCGGAGCTGCCCACACACAATTGCCAATCCCCGCCTCTCAAAGTGCGCGCTCCTTTCGAGCAATCAAAACTCTCAAAATCATGAAGATCGAGGTAGATGCGAGCAGTCTGACGGCTACCACTGACAACATCCACCCTATCGAAGCCCTTGAGTTCTCGAACTGGGTGCTCCTTGGTCGGATGAACTGGTTCAACGTACAATTGAACAACCTCTGCGCCATCCATGGGGCCAACATTCGACACCGTGACGGCTACCTCCCAAGTCTGGTGGTCAACTGACCTCACTCGCAGATCGCTATATTCGAACCGGGTATAGGACAGGCCATGCCCAAACCAATACCGTGGCTGAATCTGCCGCTGAGCATACCAGCGGTAGCCGACGAACACGCCCTCGTCATAATGAATCTGGTGCGGCCACTCGCCAGGAAAATGATCCGGCTTCTCCAAACCTGGAAGCTGTAAATTGTTTCGTTGATCACTCACCTTCAATCCCTCCGGGACGTAGTCCGGATCAGGCGAATCCTCAAACTGAACCTCCATGGTGTAAGGCAATTTACCCGAGGGTGACACCTCTCCCCAAATCAAGTCAGCGAGCGCGGCGGGCCCACGCTGTCCACAGAAGCCAGCCTGAAAAACAGCGGCCGTCTTATCATGCCAATTCATCCGCACTGCCCCTCCGGTGCAGAGGACGACAATCACCTTTCGATTCAACGAGACACAATGCTCAATTTGAGCATCGACGGCAGCGGGTAATTCGAACGGCCGGTCACGGCCTTCCCCTTCGTGCTCGTATCCGACACAAATGATAACTGTTGCGGCAGTAGTGAGCTCATCATCGTTCGGATGCAGGCGATATTGGATACTGTCGTCACCTGCTTTGCGCGCAAAGGCATCGACAAACGACTCTGGATTAAATCCTTCGATGCGGCCCGATCCCCAGCCTGCCAAAGGGGTGCGACTAGCGTAGTTGCCCGTCACAAGAACCGGGCAGGTTGCAGACTGACTCAGCGGCAGGATCTCCTCTTCATTTCTCAGAAGAACAATCCCTTCCAGTGCGGTCTGGTAAGCAATCCCTTCATGCTCTTCCAGTCGCTCCACCCATTCGGGCACGACCTGCGGACGATCGTAGAAACCCATCATAATACAAGTACGCAATACGCTCAAAGCCATACGATCGATCGCCTCCGAGCCGATCAAGGAGTCCTTTGCTTCGATCAACTTCGCACCCTTTGGCATCTCTAAATCCTGACCGCTTCTGGCGATCTTGTTTCCATCGGTCACCGAATTCCAGTCCGTCATCACCAAGTGCTCAAAGCCGAGCTGGTCGCGCAGCAGTTCCTGAATCACGTAATAGCTCTCACCGCAATATTCACCGTTGAGCAAATTGTATCCAGTCATCACCGACAGAACACCTGCCTCGATCCCCGCCTTAAAAGCGGGCAAATAGATCTCGTTCAGGGCGCGTTCGCCCACACGGGAGTCAGAGTGTTTCCGGCTGAACTCCACATTGTTGCAAGCGAAATGCTTTATGGTAGCCATCACCCCTTCGTTCTGGACGGCCGTCACATAGATCCTCGCGAGCTCAGCCGTCAAGTATGGGTCCTCTCCCATGTACTCCCAGTTGCGCCCGCATTGAGAGGATCGATAGATATTCACACCTGGAGCCAGCAAGACGTGAATTCCTCCCGCGCGACATTCCTCAGCGATAGCTTTGGCGTAACGTCCCGACAACCGACGATTCCACGTTGCCGCCAACTGCTGAGTGCAAGGGAAAGATACGGTTTTCTCCAAGACACCATTGTCACACCAAGGACGCAGATTCACTCCCTGCCCTCCGTCGTACATAACAATCTCCGGAATATTCAAACGCTCGCAGGCCTGGATTGAAAAACCGCCCCCGCACACAACATTGAAGCGTTCTTCTGCCGACATCTTTGCAAGCAGATCCTTGGCGCGCACCTCCGCATCGGCGGTAGAAACCTCTGGGTGAAAGGACTGAAGTCCAGCCTGATCATAACTGAACTGCGTTTTGGGGGTAACTGGACTCATACTGTGAGGAAGAAGATTTCTAAATGAGAGACGGCGAAACAAGGGTCACTGAGAGAATGAGGCCCGCGACGACAGCGTAAAAACGATGCCCAAACGATCCCATCATCCAGCTCTCCAGACTGCTCCCGCCTGTGACATAGTCAAGGGCATCATTTGACGGTCGACACTGGGATTTTAGACATGAATGGATGTATCCCGAGGGGTGGCTCCACATCCCCTTTCTTCCTGTACGTTTGCGTCCTCATGCGCGGCGGGCTGTGCGGGATGTGAAACGGACTGGAAAGTCCGTTCTCCTTTTTACAACACTCCGAGGCTACGGGAGAACGGGTATTCTTACCCGTTTGCGTCCTCATGCTCGGCTAGCTGTGCAGGGCGTGAAACGGACTGGAAAGTCCGTTCTCCTTTTTACATCACTTCGAGGGTACGGGAGAACGGGTTTTCCTACCCGTTTGCGCCCTCATGCTCGGGGGGCTGTGCAGGATGTGCAACGGACTGGAAAGTCCGTTCTCCTTTTTGCACCACTCCGAGGGTACAGGAGAACGGGTTTTCTTACCCGTTTGCGTCCTCATTCGGGAATCCCAGCAATTAGGGTCTCGAATCTATTCTCTTTCCTCAAAAATGTACTCCCTCTGCGCCAGCTTGGCCTTCGTAGGGTTCTCGCGGATGTATTCAAGCACTTTGAAGAAATGGCGCTCACTCCGAATCAAGCGGTCCCAATACTCATTCTGCCACAGAGTTCCTTTTGAGCCCAATCGCCGATTGATCTCTCGCGCGGTAAAACCTTTCCACGATTTCAATATCTTGCTTACCGTGTTGTCGCCTTTCGGTTGAATCAATACATGGACGTGATTTGGAATCACAACAAAGGACGCAATCCGATATCGGTCATCGTCGAAATGACGGATCGCCCACGCTACAATCTTTGCGTTTCGAGAATCCCTTAGCACACAGGAACCCATCCCCTTATCAAGCCACTCGTCGATCTTCTGAGAAAATCGTTCGTGGTATTCCGATTCGGTAGTCTCGTCCCAGGGTTCTGGATGTCTGCTCATCCAGTCCGATCTCTCGACTTTCCATTGATTCAATTTCGATTGAGGAATCGAATCCGCCAGACGCCAGGTTGCGTACACCCACACCTCGTCCTGTTGCCAATGAGGGAGATTGCGTCGATGCTTTTCGAGACCCCCATCTGCTCGATAAAATGAGATCGCAGATTTCACCATATTTTCCGTTGGAAGCATCCCTTGCTGAATCCGATCGATAGGGAATGAGCATTCCCTTCGTGGCTTTCGAGTAGGTCTTTCGAGAGAGTTGAGGGTAGATTCTTTGAGCGGAAGAGCAAACTAATATAGGAGCATATTGTAAATTTGATGATTTTTCGGTAGGGTACGGGAGAACGGGTTTTCTTACCCGTTTGCGTCCATGTTCGGCGGGCTGTGCAGGACGTGCAACGGACTGGAAAGTCCGTTCTCCTTTTTACAACACTCCGAGGCTACGGGAGAACGGGTTTTCTTACCCGTTTGCGTCTTCATGCTCGGCCGGCTGTTCAGGATGGGAAACGGACTGGAAAGTCCGTTCTCCTTTTTCATCACTCCGAGGGTACAGGAGAACGGGTTTTCCTACCCGTTTGC
>CEOD01010319.1_pt1 | contig 14628 bp, 4 predicted proteins | sample 530341 | NCBI WGS metagenome assembly CEOD01 (sample SAMEA2619950, study PRJEB7988) | marine metagenome | isolation source: saline water (ENVO:00002010), including | reverse complement strand
ACTCGCTGGTCTACAAGCACAATTAATTCGACCTGACGGTAAAAAAGTACTGGGTGACTATATGTTTACCATGGACTGGTCATGGGAAAACAAAGGGGTTCCTGATTTAAATTATTCAGAAACTCCTGAACACAAGTGTGCTCACCTGTTTAAGGTGGAGACTGGTAATTATTATGCTTATCCTAATAATAGGATTATCTGGTATGATAATGCTTGGACATTTAATCGTATCGAAAAAAATCCTGGATTTGAGATTGACACTACTGTTTATAGCGTTGAGAATAAAAGAAAGATCGAAACATCAGATCATTACATGTATGAAATCAAAGATTTAGATATTGATGATGGTAATATTACTATTTTTGAAAATAAATAATTAAAATGGAGATTGCTAATGGGACTTTCACCTACAGACAAAAGTGAAGAGTTTATAAAGTCTGGAATGACACTTATAACTCAAGTAGACTCCGACAAATACATGAAGAAGGTGAAAAGAAAGATCGAAGAAAAGAAAGAACCTAAAAGCTAGCATATATAGTATGATAGATACTGTTTAATGCCTTGTCTTTTAGCGTTTCCAGATCAACAGCACCTACTCAGATAGTAGATAACTATTTGGGTAGAACTTCTAGAGCTTTTAAAGATATAAGCTTTAATTTCTCTAAGAACCCAATTACGAAGGATATCGTAACTCTAAAAAATGAAGAAGCCATCAAACAGGCTGTAAAAAACCTTGTATTGACACAGGTTGGTGAACGTTTCTTTCAACCAAACCTCGGAACCTCAACGACATCGTATCTGTTTGAACTCTCTACTGGATTTTCAGAAAATGCACTCATTGATGAGATAGAAACAGTTCTGAAGGAAAATGAACCCAGAATTATTCTGTCAAATATCGATGTTAGTGCTGATCCAGACTTAAACAGTTTTGAGTGTTTTGTCGAATACTTTATTGTCGGCATTCCCGAAGCAGTACAAACCGTAGACTTCATTTTAGTTAGAGAAAGTTAAATGGAATTACCATCAGTATCAGCGCTAGAGTTTAATCAACTCAGAGCATCAATCAAAAATTATATCAAAACAAAGTCGGACTTTAGCGACTATGATTTTGATGGTTCCAATCTATCGATGTTGGTTGATATTCTTGCGTATAATACGTTGTACACATCGTACAATATCAACATGGCGTCAAACGAGTTAAATCTCGATACTGCTGTGTTGAGAGATAATATTGTCTCTCATGCTAAAAGACTGGGATATTCTCCAGGATCTTATACCTCTTCGAGAGCAAGCGTTGATATTACCGTGACTGGTCTTTCTGCATTAAATATTGATAAAATTTCTCTGAAGTCTGGTCCTGTTTTATCTACGAAGTATCAGAAAAAGAACTATACATTTGTTTCCAGAGAACCAATCAATCTTACAGTTCCAGCAGGTTCTAATACAGTAACCTTTAGGGATGTTGATATCTTTGAAGGTACATCCTTTAATATTTCGTATACTGTAGATACTTCTAACGAGAATCAACGTTTTATTATTCCAAACAACTTTATTGACTCGGACAGCATTAAGGTGTCTGTAAAAGATGATGCTACTGCAACTTCTTCGGTAAAATATACCAGAAAAAATACTATTGTTGGTGTTTCACAATCTGATACAGTATTCTTTGTTGAGGAAATTCAGGATCAACAGTATGAAGTTGTTTTTGGTGATGATGTAATTGGTAGAAAACTTCAGAACGGTGAAATTGTAAATATTGAATACATTAAAACTGCTGGTGGTGCATTAAACAATGTAAAAGAATCCTCTTTTACATTCGTGGGTGGAATTGATTATATTGCTAATAATGTTGTTCAAAAAATTGCCCTTAGTAATGTTACTTTCCAATTAAATACAGAATTTACTGATGGTGGTTCTGAATTTGAGAGTATTTCATCAATCAAGTATAGAGCACCTAGATATTATGCAGCTCAAGGTAGAGCGGTAACAATTAGTGATTATGAATCATTAATTATGCAACTTTATGGAAATGCTGATCTGGTTAAAGTAGTTGGTGGTGAAACATTGACGCCTCCTGAATATGGTAAAGTTTTTATTACCATTAAACCAAAGGTTGGTGAAGTTGTTAGTAATTCTGAGAAGACTAGAATTCTCAATGATTTAAAGAGTTTCATTGTTGGTTCTATTACTCCAGTAATTAGAGATCCTAAGAATTATACTCTCAACTTGAGTCCATTTGTTGTATATGATAGAAATAAAACTAGAAAAACACCAACTGAACTTAAAAAGTTAATTACCGATCTGCTTGTAGATTTTGAAAATTCCGATTCATTCAAGAACTTCGGTGGAGTTTATTCACAGTCTAATATTCTTTCGGATATTCAAGACATTGATGATGCTATTACATATAGTAATATTAAAGTTAAAACATGTGTTTTGGTTAGACTTGAGAAAAATAATGAAATTGAAACAAAATATGATGCATCATTCTTTACTGCAATTGAAAATAAATTAGAAAGTCATTGCGCCGTTGTATCGGATTATTTCTGTACTCCTGGTGTAGCGGATCCAGTTAGACTTTGTGTCAAATCTTTTGGTGCTGGAAATTGTGTTATTGATGAAAATATTTACTTAGTTGATAGTAAAGGAAACTTCTTGAGAAGTGTTGGCACTATTAATTTTGAAACTGGAGACTTTAGTTTCTCTGTGGCATCCTGTGATGATGCACCAATAAATATTTGTGCGGTGCCTTCAACACCGAATGTGAATGTTGGTGATGCGACATATCCTGATATTGAGATTGGTGATATTACGATTATCGGTGATCCAGATGATGTAAAACCCGAGGATCTTGGTCCATTTACTGAGTTGCCCGTACCTCCAGTAGGGGAAACTACAGGAGATACCAGAGTACCATCTGATGATGGTGATCCTACATCAGAAATTGATGATCCAAATAATATTACAACTATTAACGACTTTACACCAGAAACAGATCCTGGCAGGTGCTCATGAAATTCTTAGTAGATAAAACGGTTGGTCTCTCTAATTTGATTGAAAATCAATTCCCTCAGTTTGTGAGGGAAGAGAGTTCTCTGTTTATTAATTTTTTAAAATCATACTATGAATCTCAAGAATTAAAAAATCAGCCATTAGATATTGCTGAAAATTTAATTGAATATTATAATGTATCTCACTTTAGGAAAAGTGAACTTGTAGAGAAGACTAAGTTAACAGCAGATATCGATTCTTCGGTTTCTACAATTGTTGTTGAAGATACTACAGGATTTCCAGAGAAAGGATATATTCAAATTGGTAAAGAAATTGTTTATTATGGTTCTAAAACAGATACACAGTTTCAGAATTGTGTAAGAGGTACTTCAGCACTTATCCTTACAAGTGTACCTCTTTCTGAAGTTACTTTAACAACATCTATTGCTGATAGTCATTTTAATAAAGATGAAGTAGTAAATATTGCTTTTGCTTATACCAATGAATTTCTCAGAAGAATTAAAACTGAGATTGCTGTAGGTATTCCAGAAGTTTTAGTTGAAGAATTAGAGTTATCATCTTTCCTTTCTAAAGTAAGATCTTTCTATTCAGCCAAAGGTAGCTTAAATTCTCATAGAATTCTGTTTAGAATTTTATTCAATGATAAAAAGATTAGGTTTAGGTTAAAAGATAGGGGAACTGGTGCAACTATCAAGATTGTTAACTTTGATGGTGCGATTGGTAACGCTCAGGTTACAGAAGGTGGTTCTGGATATGATAATAGAACCGATAATGCCGTTTTAATCAATCCACCAGTCATTGAAATTTTTGGTAGTGGTCAAGGAGTTGATATTGCTAATAAAACTGCAGTTTTGACAGTTGCTGGAATTGATTCTAGTGGTGGAATTGTAGAAGGATCTACAATTGACCCAAATTATACTGGTATTACAATTACTGATGCTGGTTCAAATTATGTTGGTCCCATTACAGCATTTGTTAGAGAACGAGATTTTGGTGAAGAAGAAATCGTAACCTCTATTTCTGGTAATGGTACAGGTATTGTTGAAAGTTGGGATTTCAATACTGGTGAACTTACACTTACAAATATTATTGGATTCTTTACTAATACAGATGAACTTCGTTCTGGTTCTGGTGAAAACGCAAGAGGGTTTGTAAAATCATTCGAGTTTGTTTCTCAAGATCCTGATATTGAATTTCCCAAAGATTATCTTCTAAGATCTTCCGAATCCAACTTCCTTGGTAAAAAAATCGCCAGGATTGAAATTATTGAAGGATCTTTGGAAAAAACAGATAATGATAAAATTTTACCACCAGATTATGTAACTTTACTTCAAAAACAAGATACTATCTTTGGAGTAAAATCAAATTCTACTGAAGCTAGTTTTATTTCTAAAATTGATGTTATTGGTAAACCAGTATATGAGATTGATATTGATATTAATGATGATTTTAATGATATCTATCTACCAGCATCTACTCAATTAACTCATCGATATGACCACACTGATAATGTAATAACAGTAGATGACGCTTCTGGATTCCCTGTAACTAATGGTATTGTTTACATTGATGGATTTAAAGTAGAATATGCAGAAAGAACTGTTAATCAATTTTTAGGATGTACTACTTCTGATACAGGATCTAAAATTATTGGAACAGAAGTAGTATCTTTTGGTAGATATAAAACTAGGAGAGAATATACAAGGGGTGAGTATGTAGAACAAGGTCAAGAAAGATATCTTGGTGATAATTTATATGTTGCAAAAACTACAGGAACTACGGATTCTAATTTGTCACCAACACATTTGTTTGGTACAGAAAGAATTGGTAGAATTGAATGGGAATATATTGGTGATAGTAAATTAGATTATTTCTGCACTGCTTTTGTGGGAACACCAGAAATTACTGCTACTGGTAATCAAGGTGAATTAGAAATTGTTGTTTCTAGTGCTAGAAATTTAACTATTGGTCAGAGTGTAGTTGGATCTGGTATTGCTACAGATGCAAAGATTAGAAGAATTTCTGGTAAAATTGTTACTTTATCTCTACCAAATATATCTAAAATCGATGGTGCTGTAGTTGCTTCCGCAGCAACGGCGAGAATTATCGGTATGGTAGATAGAGTCACTATCGAGAAAGGTGGTGCATTGTTTAGTAATCAAATTTATGAATTTGATGGGAAAGATTATGAAGATTTTAAGGGTATTGAATATTCTTCTTGGAATGTAAACAGTAATCATACACTAGATACTGACAGTGATTATATTGGTGTCACTGGACTTTATGATTCTACTGATGACGGAACAGGTCATGTATATGCATCATCTACTGGTATTCCCCCATATACAACTGGTAAAACTAGAACACTGTCGAATGTGTTTGATGGTTATACAAATGCCTTTTTGACAGGTGTTAGTGCAAGTTCTCTAGTTCCAGAAAGTCTTCTGGTGTTTAGAAATGCTGTACTTCAGGAACTTAATACCGATTATTTCTTGGTCAATGATGTATTAAACTTTAATACTGTACCATTACCTTCTGAAGAAGTTTATACAAGATATTTTAACACTGCAAATCAAGTTAGTAAACTTGCTGTTACTCAGGGTACACAGTCTTCTGATGTTGTCTTAACTACTAATGACACTTTAACTAGAGATGAAATTTTTATTTTCTTGAATGGTGTACTGCAAGTTGGTAGTGCCTTTACATATAATGATTCAACTAAAACTGTAACCTTTACTAGTCAGACCGTAACTGTAGGTACTGATGACATCTTGGCATATACTATTGATGGTGCAGATATTTTAGATTCTATTACAACTACTACATCTACAACTTATACTTTACAAAATGGTGGTAGTAACTACACTACTGCAACCACTGACAGTGTAATTGTTTCGATCAACGGAGTTGTCCAGAAACCAACAACTTCATATACTATCAATGGTTCTACTATCACTCTTACACAATCAAATAGTGGTGCTACACTAACAGTTATTGATTGTGGATCTGGTGTTTCCACGGGTAATCTCAATACCTTATCTGGTATCAACTTAGACAGAAATAATTATAAACTACAAAAACTAGTTAAGAGAATTCCATTCCCATCCAGTATTATTAATAATAATATTGTTAGGAAGTCTAAAGCATTAACTCCAGTTGATACCAAAAAAGCAATTGGTATTACTATTGATGGTATTCAATATAATTCTCTTAAGGGAAATAAAGCATATTATGGTGCTGTTGAGTCATTGACCATCGGCGATGGTGGTGAATATCAAGTTGCATATACCTCCGCTGGTGAATTTGATAAACTTGGTTTACCTGCACTTTTCTTGAAGAAAAATGGTGGTGAAACTGTTGATAAGATTGTTCCTAATGGGACAATTGATATCGCCGCTTCTATTCAGAAAGTAAATTTCCAACTGGTTGAATCTTCTATCCTTCCAAACTTTACTGGATTTTCAGCAAAACCAAAAATTGAAGTCATTAATAACAATCCAGTTGTAAATGGTGTTCAACAAAATCCAGTTGGTTTTAGAGATGCAGTATTAGACGTTGGCTTTGCTGACGGTAATATTGATAATATCCTCATCATTGATGGTGGTTATGGTTATACCAAAGCACCAACAATCAGAATTTCTGGTGGTGGTAAATTTACCAGTTATGATGTTCCATTGAGAAATAGTAGTAATGAAGACTTAATTTTTGTATTTACTGGTCCTATTATTTCTGCATCTAGTTCTTCGAGTACAATTAAACTCACGACTGAGATTGGTAGTCAGTTTACATCAAATCCAACAGTTGTTATTGATGATGGATCTGGGGCTGAAATATCTGTTGTAGTTTCAAATGGAAAAGTTGTAGCTGTACAGATTTTAAATGGAGGAAAAAATTTCTTCGTAGAACCAACTCTAACCGTAATTACAAAAGATGCTGGTTCTGGTGCAGTTCTCAGACCAGTAGTATCCAACGGAAGAATTGTTAATGTTTCTATCGTCAATTCTGGTTCTGGATATGGTATTCCTCCAGTTGTTGCTATCAGTAAAAACTCTAAAGCAGCAACAGTTTCTTCTCAATTAAAGTCTTGGACATTTAATATTGCAAATAGATTTACTACTGGTGTTGATACATTTGGTGGTTATGTATTTGATGATTCCAAGGGCGGGAATTACGAAATCGAAGAAACTTCGGGTAGTTTTCCTCGTAGTGTAATTAAATTGAAAGATACTTTTACATCATCCGACATTATCGTCGGTATGGAAGTATCTCATCCATTATTATCTGCTGGAACTTTTGTTGCTGGTGTTGATGTAACTAATAAAACAATATCTCTCTCCAAAGCAGAAATTACATCTGAAAAAGCTCCTTTGTTAAGAGGAAAACAGATTACTATTTCACAGGGTGATGATAGAGTTAGAGGATCATTAAAGATTTCTGAAGTTCTTGGAAGTTCCTTCCCAGAATCTAGACTTAAGTACCAATATTTACAACTAACAAATACTTCTGCTTTTGAAACTCATTATGGTATTACTTCATCGGAACACTCGAAGATTGTCGGATGGTCTTATGATGGACACCCTATCTATTGTAAATATGGATACACTACTGCATTAGACAATACCTCTGGCGTATCTGAGCAGACATCTTCATATAGATTGAAGGGCACTAGATTAAATGGCCCTACTATCAATGACTATCCATTAGGTTCTTTTATTGAAGATTATGAATATGTAGAAGATTTTGGAACGCTGGATAAATTTAATGGTAGATTCTGTGTGACACCAGAATTTCCAAATGGTGCATATTGTTACTTTATGGTAGATGTGTATCCATTTGTAATCGGTCCTCAATATTTCTCTGATCCAGATTGTTATAATTTAGGACAGAATAGGACCAATGATAAGATCCCACAGAGACTAACTAGATTAAATGATTCTGCGAATACATATTTTCCAGAGCAGATTAAGAATATTAATAAAACACTTCTTAAAACTGCTTATACTAGTGTTGGATCAGTTGATTCTATCTTTATTGAAAAGAAAGGTTCAAATTACAGGACAGGAGACTATCTAGTATTTGATAACGCTGGAACTGCTGGAAGCGGCGCGATTGCATATGTAAGTTCTGTTGAGTCTCCACCAGTTACTAATGCTGCTGTAGACAATGATAAAAAAGAAATCGAATTTACATTTAGTGGACCACACAACATTTCTAAGAATGATGTTGTTTATATTGATTTATTCAAAGAGTCTACAAATACTATAATTAATCTCGATCTGCTTTCCGAAGTTGTTCAAACTATCGGATCTAAGCAACTATATTCTGTGTCTCTAGAAAAACATAAGAAATATAGAATTCAATTTGGTTCTGCAAGAACTTATAATTTATCTTTTGATAGTCTTAATTTTAATCCATATCATCAAAAAGGAATTTCTTTAAATTCTACTTATTTTGATATTGATCCATCGAATATTCCTTCTAAAGTATTTGTTCACACAACAAATGCTATTTTTGAATTGAGCGTTGTTACATCTCCTCTTGTTGGTAGATATATTGTTAAAAAATCTACACCAAATAAATTTGTTTTACCTTTAACCGAGACAATTTCTAGTGTCAATATCAGTTCATTAGATTTTAGCATTAGATCTAAAGGTGCTACAGGACCCATCAAGACTGTAAATATTGCAAATGGTGGCGCTGGTTATAGATCACTACCAGCAGTTTCTACAGTTACTTCAGAGAATGGTAGTGGTGCAATTCTTTCTGCTAATTCTTCTACTATTGGATCTCTTAGAAATATTGATTATGTTTCTTACGGCGATCAATTCTATGGATCTAGAAATGTTAGAAAATATGTAGAACTTCCAATTACTGTTAAAGTTAAATCTAATTTTGAGATTACTGATGTTAAAGTTAAGACGAAGGGACAAAACTACTTACTGAATCCATATTACACCGTAAACGGACAACAAAATACAACTAACATTGAATTTAGATATAGTGTTGGTGAGGTTATGAGTGCTACTATCATTGATGGTGGTAGTGGTTTTGAAGATGTTCCAACGTTAGAATTGTTTAGTCAAAATGGTGGTTCTGGTGCAACTTTTGATGTTTCGATTGGAAGAAGGACTCTGAATGTTGGTGATACGGTCAGTGTTTCTGGTGGTACATCAGCCAAGATTTTGAGTATTGATACTAAATCTTCTACACTAGAACTACTTGTTAGTTCTGGTGAGTTTAAGGTAGACGATACGATTCTGAGTTCTGATGGCAGAACATATGGTGTAATTACACATGTAAATGATGCAAGAGCTTATACTAAAGCATCTGCATATGGAAATATTCCAGAAAAATTTGCTGGGACTGTAGGACATATTAGTGATGACTTCCAAAGATTGGAAGACAATGTTTACTATCAAGATTGGTCTTACACCATCGTAAACGAAAGAAATACTAAGGATTGGAGATCCGAAGTTTTAGAGAATACTCATCCTTCTGGATTCAGATTATTCGGTAAGAACAGAGTACATAGTAGAAAATCTTTGCTGGGAAGATCGCAAAACATTGTACGAAGTGCTGTTACTTTTAAAGCATCTATTACTAGTATTTTAGATCTTGATGTAGAAACACCACAATGTAAAAAACAAATTCTTTATATTGATGCTGATCCAAACCCATATAAACTTTACGATATTGTTTTTGGCACTGAGTCCGAGCAATTTGGTCGAGTTGTTGAAATTGGTACTAACTATATTGTAGTTGCTCTCCTTGGTGAAGAGTTTAATATCAATGAGTTTATTATTAAGGTACTTAGTACAATCCCAACTAATAATACTTCTCAATTAACTAAAACTCTATTATCTGTTAATGGTATTTTCCAAACTCCAGGAATTAGTTATAATGTAACAGGTCCAAATATTGTTCCTAATTTCGCTCCATTTAGTGGAGACGAACTGATTTCCTATCGTTTAACTACACCATACACTAATGCAAAACCCTCTGGTGTTAATGCAAATCGTCAAGTTAATTTGACGGTAGACTCGTTACCATTTAATATTCCTGATGTCAATAAGCTATTAGTTTCTTTGAATGGTGTTGTTCAAAGAAATACCAACTTTACAGTAACTGGTGTTAATAATAATATTTTACAATTTAATGTTGATATTCAAGATCAACCAAACTTTGTTCTTTATCATCCCCAACTATCTCCAATTACCTTTACTGGATCTGCTGGTACTGAGTTTGATCTTGGATTTACTCCTTCCGATAATTGTAAACTCTTAATTTTCTTTGAAGGTGTTAATCAATCACATCATGTTACTGATTTCACGGTATCTGGTTCTAGAATTACATTCCCTACATCTGTTGATCCATCCGAAATTTTTGGTTGGCAAATAGATGAAACTGTTGTATGCGAACAATTATCTCTCGCTGATGTCTTTGGAAAACAAATTAGGGGTAAGGATTTAATTTGTAATGAAGCTAAAAATGTAACCCTTAAGATTCAATCTGATGGTGTTAAGAAACCAAATGGATTCTTTGAACTTGCCAAAGAAACTATCGATGGTACTCTGTATCTCGATGGAACTACAGCACATGGTTTTGGGTCTAGATTTAAGTATTCCAATCCAGAATACTCTACCAGTCATGTAGAGGTTATTAACGACATCTCTAGTCAATTTAATGGTTCTACAACTACATTTGATCTCATCATCAATGAGACGGATCCTTATATTCCTGTTGGCGGCGAAAACTCTCTTATGGTTACACTTAATGGTGTGATTCAACAGGAAAGTGCATATTCTGTAAGTGGAACTCAGATTACATTTACTACAGCTCCTGCATCTGGAGTCACTTGTGCGATTAGAGATTTTGTTGGATCTTATGTTGCAAATGATAGTACAAAACGCGGCGCCGAGTTAGATCAGTTCAATGTATTCAATGGCGTCAGAACTAGATTTAATCTATCTGATGATGGTGTTCCTGAGACAGTTTCTAATGGTACTGATCTCTTTACAGTCAAGAATAATGTTCTTCTTCGTCCAGATGTTCATCTTAATGCTGTCGATTCCAGACCCAACGTACAATTACAAGTTGCGTCTGCAAATAAGGTAACTTACACAGATGTTCCTGTTAGTTCCGATGTTGTCAAACTAATGTCTTTCAATAGACAGTTAGTTCCAAACAACCACAGAAACTGGGTTCTTGATAGAAACGAACACTTTGATGGCGTTAGAACTACGTTTACTCTACTCCACAGTTTTGATGCAGAATGTGATGACTTGGTTGGTGAAGATCCAAGAGTTGAGAGTTTAGTTGTCGTCAGAAATGGTGTTTATCAATATCCAACTACAGATTACAGTTTAATCACTCCTGTAGATCCACATGATATTAATACTGGTACTGGATCTTATAGAATTCAGTTTGTTGATCCACCAAGAGCGACTGAAGATGTATTCATCATGTTCCATGTGAATGATGCAAATAATTTCCATGATCTGACAGATGGATTGTCTCAGTCAAGTTCTACTGTTCTTTCTTATACTGGCAATATTCCCAATGCATCAACAAAAGTTCCATTTGTTTATGTTGATGGTGTTTATCAAGATCAGAATTCCTATACATGGGATAGTGCTGCAAAAACACTAACATTTACTGGTACTAATCTACCTACACTCGCAACTGATCAAGTCGAGTTCCATGCAAAACTTGGTACTCTTAGACCACAAAATGTCTATGGTGATATTTTGAATGCTAATCTGGTTGTTCTTCAAAGAGACAATCATAATGAAGTTCTTGTACCAACTGTAAATAATACATTTACGGTAACTCAGAGAAGTGGGTCAACTACAATCAGTGGTACTGATGTAGTTAATATTGTACAAAGGAGTGGTACTCTTACGATTGGTAGTAATCATTATCGCATTACCAACTTGAATTTAAATACTCTGGTTATGTATGATGATCCATCAAATACATTTGTTGCCTTTGATGGAGTCATTCAGGAACCAGGAATTGCTTATGACCATAGTGGTTCTGGTACAGCATCCTCCACTGGTATTGGAAATAATGAAAAATATTCCTCAATGTCAATTCCTATGGGAGTTGGATATCTTGCTGCAATCGATATTGTTGAGTTTGGTTCGTCTGCTGGTAGACAAAGATCCGTTGATGAGATCAATCAAGTCTATGATGGATCTAGAACTAAGTTCAGACTTCTGTTAGATGGAATCAAATACACTAATTACACTGCTTTTGAAGATATCATTGTTTCTAAGAACAATGTTATCCTTCATCCAGGAGTTGACTATACTCTCTTAAATCAGGGAGGTATTAGTGTTCTTGGATGCATTACATTTACAGTTGCTCCTGTTCCTGGTGATGATATCTGGATGGTTGGTATGTTTGATAATGAACTTATCACACTAACTCCAGTTACTTCACAGGTTTATAATACTAGTAGGGCACTTAGTGCTGCAGAACAGGAGTCGATCATCTTTGTTCAGAATGATCATACAAAGTATGGTCTTGGTAGAGGTGCAGAATTTACTTCTACTACTCAGATGAACTTTGATACTGCAACTACAACTGGTACTCCATTTGCTATTTTGACAACTACAGGTAAAGTTCTTGACTATATTCATACACCATATAACAACTCTAGAACTGAATTCAATCTCTTCTTAGATGAAGAAAACTTCATACCAAATGGTTCTTTTGCTAATGATGCTGTAGTAGATTCAAGAAACTTATTTGTAACTAAGAACAATGTAGTCCTAACACCAGTTGTAGACTACAATGTTACTGGTACAATTGATTCTAGAATTGTTTTTACTAATGCTCCCGCTCCTACAGATAACATCTTTATCAAGACTCATGGCCTTGTAAAACAACTTGATAATATCACTGGTAGTGGTGCGACATCTTACAATCTTACGGATTCTTCTGCTGCATATTATCCAAATGCTCTGATTGGTAGACCAAGAGAGTTTGAGAATCAAATCGTTGCTGTCAAGAATGGTCTTGTTCTAGATCCTCTTAGTGATTACTATGTACATGATAATGTTGTTACATTTACTTCTGCACCAACATCATCTGACAGTATCAAGTTTTATGATTATATGAGTGTTGCATCTGATATTGCAGTTGAGTCTTACAGTCAACAGGTCGAAGTTGGAGATTCTATCTTTATTCCTGGTGAGTCTGCAAGAAGAGAAGTAACAGCAGTTCATTCTCCGACTGTAATGGAAGTCAATACCCCTTCAGGTATTACATCACCATCTGGATTAACTGCGACACCTACAGTTTCTGGTGGTAAACTTACTGGTGTTAACGTAACTGCTGGTGGTGTTGGTTATCCAAGAAAGATGAAGTTCCGTACATATGGAATTGGCAATAGTGCTTCTGCAAATTCTTTCATTGACCCAATCAAGGGTGGTGAGATTAAGAACAATGTAGTTGTTGATTACGAGGGACATAATCTTACAAATACTACATTAGTTCCTACATATGAAGCGTATGTTGTTAGAGATGTTGTTCTAAGTTCTAGTGATGTTCACTTTGGAACTAAATTGACATCGGGTATTACTACTAGTGCAACTACCATCCCTGTTGCGGGAACTGGAATGTCACCAGAAAGTACTATTTCTGTTACCATTACATCTGCGACTGGATCTAATGCTGTTCTGCAACCATTTGTTCTCGGTGGAAAAGTTGTTAGTGTTGATATTGAAAACGGTGGTTCTGGATATGGAGACACTGACTCTGTATTAGTCACTACCAACGGTGGTGGTCAGGGTGCTGTTTTAGAAGTGACCTTAGATGCTTCTGGTACTATCACTGCAGTTGATGTTATCAACAGTGGTGTTGGATATGATTCATTCAGGGCATTCATTAACAATGAAGCGATTGAATACACCACTCACGATTCTACAAACCTCAAGGGTGTTACTAGAGGAGTAATTGGTACAACCGCCGCAACAGCAACCACTGACACTAAGGTAATCTTTGCTGGTTGACAACAGTATAAATAACAATAAACAAAAAAACTATCGGGAAGTATAATGCCATCACTAGTTTCTGACAATTTTAGGGTATTTGCTGCTGAGCAGTTTATGGAGTCTCTAGAGGAGCCTCTAGATACTGCTGGTAATGCTCTTAGTGATTCTTCTACCGAGGCTTTGAGAGATAGAAGTAAGATCTATATCTTTATCGGTCGATCTCAAACCTGGAACTCTGAGAGATATTCTGGTCAGAGCTTTAATGATATTGATAATATCCCTGCACCAACAGACTCCTTTGATGAGTTGAGTGAGATTTATGATGACATGATTGCTATGAAACGCATCACCCGTGGTGATGTCACTCAAGTAGTCAGGAAGAGAACTTGGACTGTCAACACTCGTTATGACATGTACAAGCACAACTATTCTACGACAAATCAGTCTGCTACTGGTGCAAATAAACTGTATGATTCACAGTTTTATGTGATGAATAGTAATTATGATGTATACAAGTGCATCTATAATGGTGAGACCCCAACAAACTCAAATGGTGTTATTTCTACTGTAGAACCAACGGGTCAATCTACTTCTATCTTTACTACCGCTGATGGTT
>CEOD01031905.1_pt1 | contig 14666 bp, 9 predicted proteins | sample 530341 | NCBI WGS metagenome assembly CEOD01 (sample SAMEA2619950, study PRJEB7988) | marine metagenome | isolation source: saline water (ENVO:00002010), including | reverse complement strand
GCGGGTTTTGTTTGGAACGGTTTTTTACGATGAATTGTTTGGGGACCACGGAGCTGGTGTGCCGAATGAGTTTGTCCGGGTGCCTCCTTGTTTGCGGGACGGGAGCTTCTATGAGCGCTTTGGTGCCGAGGTGGAGAGAAAACTGGGCTGCTTGGAGGCCGGTGACAGTCGGCCGCCCACATCAGGACTGGATGAGGTGCAATTGTTCGGTCGGGGTGAAGAGGCCTCTCCAGATACGGATTGGCGCTCGATTGTAGACTCGTTCCTGGCGGTCGCTCCACGCGGCCCGGTTGCGGCGACCCTGCGTCGAATGGCGAAGGATTTTTCGACGCAATCCAGTGGGTTTCCCGACCTGCTGGTCATGGGAAGCTCCGGTGTGAAGTTCATTGAGGTCAAGGGAGAAGGCGACTCAATACGGCGGAACCAGCTCGCTCAGATTCGGCGGATGAGGGAGGATGGATTTGCCGTGGAGGTCGTTCGTGCCCGCTGGGGAGTAGACCCGGACCAGATCTATACCGTGGTCGATGTAGAGACGACCGGGGGAAGCCCTGCTCGCCACCGCTTGACGGAAGTGGCTGCCGTAAAGGTGCAGCGGGGGAAGGTAATCGCCCGCATGCAGCAGTTGATCAATCCAGAGCGCCCGATCCCTGCCAACATTACGGCCCTCACGGGGATTTCTGATGAGATGGTGGCTGGTGCGCCCACCTTTGCCGCGGTCGCTCCCGAGCTACAGCGCTTTCTCTGCGAAGGGGTTCTCGTGGCTCATAACGCGAAGTTCGACTTCGGCTTTCTCCGGGCGGAATTTGCCCAGGTGGGGGTGGAGTTCTCGCGGCCTCTCTTCTGTACGGTGGTCGAGTCGCGGCGGAGCTTTGGAGGGCTTGCGTCGTACCGCCTCGCTAGCCTGGCGGAACATTTTGGCATTCCTTTGGTCAATCATCACCGCGCGTTGGCAGATGCGGAGGCCACTGCGGGGATATTGCTGAAAATCCTGGAGAAGCGGTACCCGGTTGACCCGTCCGAATAGGGCGAGGGGGAGGATGAATTGAGTGGTTCTCGCGAGGGTTCAAAACCAGTGGCGGGATCGCTACTCTTTGGTCTTGTTGGACCGGACGCAGGTGCCACAACGCTCCAATTCGTCGCAAGTTGCCTCAATCCGGAGGCTGATTTTCTTCGGGCTAAACCCGGTTTGGTGGGCGGGCCCGCTCTCTCGGAGTGAGAGGCAGGGGTTCTCCAGCGGAATCACCTGCCCGCAGTCCTGGCAAACTACATGGCTGGCGGCGGAGGTTTGGGTGCCCACGACGCTGAAGCACTTTTTGCGATCGATGCCCTCGACCTCGACCAGCAGTCCCGCTTCCTGAAGGGTCGAAAGAGTGCGGTATATGGTGGAGAGAGAAATCAGACCGTCCTTCTGGCGCGCGCGCTGGAGGAGGTCCTCTGCGTCAAAGGCTTCGGCCGATGAGAAGACCGTCTGGCAGATGATTTTTCGGACCGAAGTCATCTTGAGCCCCCGTACCTTCCAGTAGGCCACGGCTTGTTCCATCAGGAACTCGACATCGAGGGGAGCACTCACGGCGCTATGGCCTCAGGCCGCAAAGAGGGGTTCTTTGAAGCGGAACCTTAAATCAATCTGTGAACTGCGATAGGCACGGTTCTCACGGAACTCCGTCATGATTCTGACGCAGTAGCTCTCGAGCTCTTCAGCATCGAGGAAGACCGGTAGACGCTCGAGCTCCTGCTCATCTCCATCGAATGCGACTACCTCGAGGTGCTTTTCGAGGAGTTCGCGCAGGCGGAGTAGGGCGGCTTCTTCACGAGTGGCGTTGAAAATCTTGAAGTAGCAGCGTACGCAGAGGCCCGCATCGCTCCGATTGAGCGCTGCGCTGCGAAAGTCCAGCAGCTCATCGGCTGCGTGCTTGGCCGCGCGGGCGACCGGAATGAGTGCTGCGTCGATCTCCGACTTATCCATAAGGTCGGGATGGAAACGCGATTGAGACTTAGTTGCAACTAATTTTCGCAAAAGAAAGGGGTCTTTTTTGGAAGACCCCTCTCTGGGTAAGTGGTTGATCGGTTGTTGGGACCGACCGATAAGCGCTATTTTGCCTTGTACTCGCCACACCAGTCGCTGGCGGCGGTTTTAGGGAATCGAGTCTCGAATTTTACGTCATTTGCCACGGTGAAGGAGATTTCCTGTGGAGGCTGACGGCGGCATTCGCCTTCGGATTCGGAGATGGCATTCCAGTGGGCGCAAGCTTGGCAAACTTCGGTTTTTGTTTCAGTTTTTGTAGTCATAATTTTTAAGTGGGTTACTGGTTCCAAACATAGGCGAAATCGCGGTTGTCACAAGCGGGATCGGACCTGAGAGAGCGTTTGCAAATGAAAGTCAGTCTCACTGTTTGAGGGGGATGGCGAAGCATTTGGGGTGATTGCCGTCGGAGGAATATCACTACAACCCGCCTGGATCAGTTGGATCGGTTGATTTTTTCGAGCGGGTTGGGCATTGTGGTGGGATGACCAACGAGGCAGAAGAGATACTAGGAGTGGAAGGTGTAGTCCTCTATGGAGAGAATGGGCCGATTCTCAAGGGCATTGATTGGTCTGTGAAGAGGGGAGAGCATTGGGCGATACTCGGTGCGAATGGGTGTGGGAAAACCACGCTTCTCTCAGCGATTCTTGCCTATCGACCTGTAGGTGAGGGGGAGATTCGTGCGTTGGGAGAACACTACGGACGGACCAACTGGCACGAGATGCGGAAGAGAATCGGGATGGTGAGCAGCGCAATTGCGCATCGGGTGCCGCCTCATGAGGTTGCGTTGGAGACTGTTCTGAGTGGTGCGGAGGCCCAGTTGGGCTATTGGACGCGGGAAGATGAGGAGGTAGATTCGGCGAAGGCCTTGGAGTGCCTTGGGGTGATGAATGTTGAAGAGCTGGCTGATCGTCCCTGGAGGTTTTTGAGCCAGGGAGAACGCCAAAAAGTATTCATTGCCCGGGCTCTGATGCAGGATCCGGAACTCCTCATCCTCGATGAACCCTGCGCTGGGATGGACCCGGTTGCGCGGGAGCGGTTTCTGGGGAGTCTGGGAGCTCTTGCGCGGAGAAGAGGCGGACCGCACTTAGTTCTCGTGACGCATCATGTGGAAGAGATTTTTGAGGAGATTTCTCATGTCCTGGTCTTGCGCGAGGGAAGGGTGTGTAGTGCCGGACCCAAGGAAGTTGTTTTGAAATCGGAGATTCTGAGCGAAGCGTTTGGTGCCTCCGTGGTCGTACGTGAAGGTTCAGGGGGTAAGCTCTACCTTGAGGTGGGTGTTCTTACGGAGTAGTGGGATCGCTATAGAGATTGGGTTGATTGTTTGCGAAGTGTTCGTCATAAGGTAGAGCGAAGTGATTCGCATGGATCGAGTCGGGTGGCGTTTGCCTGGGATGGTTCTTGATTGAGTTGTTGTGAAAACGAGAAGCGTACGAGATTTTTTCTTAGCAGCCATGGCTGCTTTTCTCGTAGCTTTGTTTGTGCAGGGAACAATCGGGTTTTGGAAACTGTATCACCTCGAGGGAATGCTGGATGCACCGAGGGAGAGTTTTGTTGAAGGGATAGCGGAATCCTCGCGCGGAGGAATCCCAGTCGAAGAAGAGTGGTCCAAAGAGATCTCGCAGATGAGACTCCTTTGGGGGGCTACCTTACTGAGTTCGGTCGTGCTGGGAGTGGTAGTCGCATGGTGGCTCTACTACCGACTCTACCGAAATGTGGAGATGGTTGCTCGAGACGTCCGACAAATCGAGGAGGGGGACAAGGAGGCGAGGATACAAGCGATCGGCGTCGAGGAAGTCGATAAACTGACTCGGTCCTTTAATTGTGCGGTGGATTCACTTCGGGAAGCGACCGTGAGAAAGGATCAGCTCGAAGAACTCGAACAGGAGCGAATTGATAATCTTCGACGTTTTTTTATTTTGGTACCGGACCTGATGTGTGTCGTCGATGAGCAGGGTGCCTTCATCCAGGTGAATGGAGCGTTCGAGGGGCTCTTGGGCTATTCAGAGGAGGAAGTTCTTGGGATCGGATTTCAGGAATTGATCCATCCGGACGACATCGGGGAGGCTTTGTTGGTCTTCGAAGGTTTGAAGGATGAGTCGGAGCCGATCGAACGATTCGAGAATCGGATCCTCCATAAGAATGGATCGTGGCGATACCTCTCTTGGAACGCGATTTTGTGGGAGGGGAGCAATCAGGTCTATGCAACGGCACGGGATGTTACCGAGGAGAGGGAATTGCGGGAACGTGAGGCGAATCGACTCGATGCAGAGTTGCGGGCTCACAAAGCCTTAATGGAGTTGCGGGATGCAATTGTCTGGGATAAGGCCCGTTTTTTTGCCCGGGTGACTGAAGTCTGTGCCGAAGGCCTTGGGGTGGAACGGGCCAGTGTGTGGCAATTTGACCAGACGGGCAGTTCCGTCGTCCGGCAGGATCTGTACGAAGCAGAGACGAACGCCGCTGTGGAGCCCAACCACATTGCTGGATCGGTTCAGATCCGGCAGGAGGATTTCCCCACTTACTTCTCTCAACTGGAGAATGCAGAGGAAATCGTGGTGGAAGATGTGTTTAGTGATCCGATTACCCGGGATTTTGCGAAAGAAGAGTACGAGCCGCTGCAGATTCGATCTCTCCTCGATATCCCAATTCGTGCCGGCGGACGCCTCTATGGACTCTTATCTTGCGAGCAAAAGTACCGGAAACGTCGTTGGTCTGGAAGTGACATCGAGTTTCTCAATGGGGTAGCCGGTGCGATCTTGCTGTTTCTCGAGTACCGAGAGCGAGCTGAAGCGGAGTCCAAATTGCGCTTTAGCGAATCGTACAATCGGAGTATTGTTGAAAGTTCGAGAGACACAATGGTCGTCTTGTCGAAGGAGGGTCGGGTTCTCGACGTTTCGGCCCCGGGGAAGATGTTTTCAGGCGTCAAGGATCGAGCGGAATTTCTCGACATGGACTGGGTACGCATCTGGAGAGGCGACTCGGAGAAAGAGGCTGGGGAAGCTGTGCGAAAAGCTGGTGTTGGTGATACCGTACGCTTCCGTGGAGAGTGTGCCCTGATCGATGGGGAAGATCCGCGGTGGTGGGATGTTATGGTCTCGCCGATTCGAGATGGCTCGGGCGGTGTCTTGCGCATCCTGGCGGACTCGCGGGACATTACAGATGAAAAGCGTGCGGAGGATCAGTTGCGGAAATTTACGCAATCGCTCGAGGAGGAGGTGTTGAACCGAACTGCAGATCTCGCTGTGAGCGAAGAGCGTTTCCGGCTCATGATCGAGCAGGTGGAAGACTATGCGATCTTCATGCTCGACCCCGAGGGAGGGGTGATGACCTGGAATGCCGGAGCGGAACGGGCCAAGGGTTATCACTCATCGGAGATCCTGGGAAAAAATTATTCATGTTTCTATATGCCCACCGACCGTGAGGCCAATTTGCCGGAGCGCCTGCTGGAAACCGCCCGGCAAGATGGAAAAGTCCGGATCGAGGGATGGCGGATGAGGAAAGATGGCTCGAGGTTCTGGGCCGAAGTGGTTATGACCGCTATCTATTCCCATGACAGTTCGTTGTTGGGGTTTGCGAAAGTGACGCGGGACCTGACCGAAAGAAGAGCCGCAGAAATGTTGGTCAAAGAATCCCTCGAGACTCAGAAGGAATTGACTCGGCAGGCCCAAGCCGGGGAGCGGGCCAAAAGCGATTTCTTGGCGGTGATGAGTCACGAGTTGCGTACGCCGATGAATGGAGTGCTTGGCTTTGCGGAGCTGCTTCTCGATTCGGAGAATCTGACCGAAGAAGATTTTGACTTCGTGCAGACGCTCTATGACTCCAGCAAAGGCCTCTTGAGAATCCTTGATGATATTCTCGATTTTATTAGCAGTGAGTCGGGAAGAATGCGGATCGAAATCGCTGTCTTCGAACCGATGCGCTTGATGGAGGATGTACGGATGTTGCTTTCGAGTTTGGCCTCCCAGAAAGGGCTCGCCCTCTTGGTGAGTGTCTCCCCCGAGGTGCCCGAATTTCTCGAGTCCGACAGCACCCGATTGCGACAGATTTTGCTGAACCTGATCGGGAATGCGTTAAAGTTTACGGAAGAGGGCAGGGTGGAGGTCCTGATGGAAGCTTGCGGTGAGAAGGATTCGGTTCCGGTCTGGAAGATTGTGGTGCGGGATACTGGGGTGGGCATCCCGGAAGATAAGGTGGATCAGGTCTTCGAACCATTCACCCAGGCAGATTCGAGTTCGTCCCGACGGTTTGATGGATCGGGGCTCGGATTGTCGATTTCGCGAAGATTGGCGGAGCTCATGGGAGGGACCCTGGAACTGGATAGTCGCGTAAAAGATGGGTCGGTGTTCGTGCTGAAGCTTCCGATGAAGGTACCCCCCATTTTGATGAGTCCTCCCGAAGAGCGGGAAGAGGTGAATCCGGTAGAGATTTCGACCGAGCCGGATGAACTTTTATCACTGGAGTTTCCACTCCGGGTGATGATTGTGGAGGACAATTTTGCGAATCGAAAGATGCTCGTGACCATGCTGGAGAAACTGGGGTACGATCCCATTGTCGCGGTGAATGGGAGAGATGCAGTTGAGAAGTATCGAGAAGAGGAACCCGATTGTATCTTTATGGATCTTCAGATGCCGGTCATGAATGGAGGAGATGCGACCGAAGAAATCCGCTTGTGGGAAAAAGAGCACAAAGTGCCGGCTTCATTTATCTCTGCGCTGACCGCCAATACCGTCGTCGCTGACCGCGCCCGGTGTTTCGAGGCGGGTATGTGTTTTTACCTTAACAAACCAGTCCGAAAGAACACGGTCATCGCGGTCCTCATGCAGGCGCACGAATTTCGCTCGGAACAGGTAGCCGATCCAGCCGGTCCAAATTAAGAAAGATGGATCAGGGTTTGAGCCCGCGAAAGAATGTGTCGAGCGTTAGGTCAAACGGGATTTCCTTACTGCCGCCGGCCCGAAGGTAGTTGTAATAAAGGCCCGTATAGAGAGCATAGAGGGCCGCGGATGCGACGCGGGGTTCGACACCCGGACGCAATTGGCCGAGCTTCCGGGCCTTGTCCAGCTGCTCCGTGATGATTTCCGACACCCCGCAGACTTTTTCTTCCTCAGCTTCGTACACCTCTTCCATCTCTTCCCGACCGTCACTGCGCAGGTAGATCCAGTGCACTTTGCAGGCCCGTTCGTCGTTGGCCAGCTTGTGGATCGCGTTCTTCGACCAACGGTGAAGGGCCCCGAGGGGGTCATTGAGATTATCTTCGGCAAACTCCTTGCGGATGGTTTCCACCGGAAGCCGCACACTCTCCAAAAGACGAATGATGATTTCCCCCTTGTTCTTGAAGTGGTGATAGACCGCCCCGCGGGTATAGCCCGAAGTTTTTGCAATATCCTGAAGCGTCGTTCGCGCCACCCCACGACGGAAGAATTCTTCGATAGCAGCATCGAGAATCGCGGCGTGGGTTTGTTCAGATTCGTCTTTTGTTCGGCGGGCCATGAGAAAAAATAGTGTTTCAGTTTGACCTTATTAATGAAGGGATCAACCTGCGATGGGAAACATACATTCATGAATGTATTTATGAAAACACTTTATTCAACTATCTTTCTCGCCGCTACAGCGGCTTTATTAGCGGGCTGCTCGGAAGAGTCTGGAACGGAAGGTTCGGGAGGAGAGCCGGGAGCTCCGCTGGGGGGCGCCCCGCAAGTTGAGGTGGTGACCGTAACGCCGAAAACCTTGCCATGGGACCAGTCGTATCCGGGCCGAGTCGAAGGTCTGCGTCGGATTGTCGTTCGACCTCGGGTGGGAGGATTGATCCTGGAGCGTTCATTCGAAGAGGGCAGTGTAGTGGAGAAGGATCAGATTCTTTTTCAGATTGATCCTGCCCCGTATGAGGTCGCCCTTCGGCAGAACGAGGCGCAATTGGAGCGTGCTCAGGCGAACTATCGCCAGGCGGAGCGGGAGTGGAACCGGGCCCAGAAGCTTTTTGATACGGACGCACTGAGCGAACGCCAGCGCGACGAGTCGCAGTCGATCTTCGAATTGGCGAAGGCAGATGTCGCGGTGTCGGAGGCGGCGGTCTCCGACGCGCAGTTGCGCCTCGATTATACCGAAGTGCGCAGCCCCGAGGCGGGTGTGACTGGCTTGGAGGAGTTGTCGGAAGGGAGCTTGGTCAATGCAGGAGACCGGCTGACCGAAGTCACTCAGATCGACCCTTTCTACGTCCTCTTTTCTTTGCCGGAGGGAGACCCTGCGTTTGACGCGGTGTTTGGTCGGTCCGATGGCGACGAAGGTTTTGCCGTGAGAATGCGACTGCGGAGTAACGCCGTTTATCCGGAAGACGGGAGAATTAACTTTGTGGCGAGCCGGATCGACGATCGCACCGGAACCGTTCGGGTACGGGCTGATTTTGCCAACCCTGACCACTCGGTGTTGCCGGGCCAGTTTGTTCGAATTTTCTTCGATGGCCTGCAACTCCCCGGTAGCTACGTGATTCCTGAAGAGGCGGTGTTGACCACTCCGAACGGCAGCATGGTCTACGTAGTTGGGGAGGGGAATACGGTGGAACCCCGTCCGGTCGAGTTGGGACCTGTCATCGATAACGGGCAGGTCGTACAAGCCGGATTGAACGAGGGTGATCGAGTCATCAGTTCGTCGTTGATCCGGATCCGTCCGGGGCAGGAGATCGAGCCCGTTGAAAAGCGGGCGAGCGATGAAGCCGTGGCTCAGGAAGCTGGAACACCAACCAGCGAGTAGTCCCGTTCTCGCAGTAAATTTCTAACTACAGAGACCATGTTTTCACGATTTTTCATCGACCGTCCGGTCTTCGCTACGGTCTTATCGATTGTCATCATCTTGGCGGGTGTCGCCTCGATGGTCAGTCTTCCCATCTCCCAATATCCGGAGATTGTTCCACCTGAAGTATCGGTCAGCGCGAGCTACCCCGGTGCGAACGCAAATACGATTTCGGAAACCGTCGCCTCTCCACTGGAGGCTCAGATCAACGGGGTAGACGACATGATCTACATTCGTTCGACTGCCTCGGACGATGGAACCTTGAGTATTTCGGTGACCTTTGAAGTGGGCACGGACCCCGACCAGAACACCATTAACGTGAACAACCGCGTGCAAGCGGCGATCTCCCAGTTGCCGGAGGAGGTCCAGAGGCAAGGGGTGACCGTGCGGAAGCAATCCTCCACGATTCTCCAGGTGGTGAACTTGTATTCTCCGGATGGGCAGTACCAGCCGTTGTTTCTTTCCAATTACGCATTGCTCAACGTTGTCGACGAATTGAAGCGGGTAAAGGGAGTGGGGGACGCCTCGCTCTTTGGGCAGTTGAACTACTCCATGCGGGTTTGGATTCGGCCTGATAAGCTCGCGGAGTACGGGCTGACACCGGTCGATGTCGCTACTGCGATTCGAGAGCAGAATGCTCAGTTTGCCGCGGGTAAGTTTGGCGCGGAGCCGACCACCTCGAATCCGGCCTTTACCTACACGGTGACTACGCCGGGCCGGTTGGTCGATAAAGCGGAATTTGAAGAGATCATTTTGCGCTCCGATGATACCGGAGGGACCTTGCGACTTGGTGACGTTGCCCGCATCGAACTGGGCGCTCAGGCATACTCGCAAGAGTCTTCACTGAACGGGCAACCGGCTGTTGCGATGGGGATCTATCTCCAGCCAGGGGCCAATGCGTTGGCGACCGCGGAAGCGGTGCATGACCGGCTGGAAGAGCTCTCAAAATCCTTCCCCGCCGGGGTCGAGTTTGCGATTCCCTTCGACACCACTCGATTTGTTGACGTTGCGGTTGAGGAGGTGATTCACACCTTTGTGGAGGCCTGCTTGCTGGTTATCCTCGTGGTGTTTGTCTTCCTCCAGAGCTGGAGGGCGACTCTGATCCCACTCCTGGCAGTTCCCATCTCGATCATCGGTACCTTTGCCGGGATGTCGATTCTCGGGTTCTCGATCAACCTCCTTACTCTGTTCGGTTTGATCCTGGCGATCGGGATCGTGGTGGACGATGCGATTATCGTGTTGGAAAACGTCGAGCGGATTATGCGGACCGAAAAGAAGTCCGCAAAAGACGCCGCGATTGCCGCGATGAAGGAAGTGACCGGACCGGTTATCGCGATCGTTCTGGTGCTTTGTGCCGTGTTTGTCCCGGTCGCCTTTATTGGTGGTTTGGCTGGGGAGATGTACCGGCAGTTTGCGATTACAATTGCGATTTCGGTTGTGATCTCCGGGTTCGTCGCATTGACGCTAACCCCAGTGCTTTCGGCCTTGTTTCTCAAGGATGAGCACAAAGAGCCATGGGGACCGTTTCGCTGGTTCAACAAGGGGTTCGATTGGGTGACTGATATCTATGTGGCCGGAGTGCGTTTCTTTCTCCGTCATTGGATCTTGGGTCTCTCTTCCATCCTCGTATTTCTCGGAGCTGCCACCTACCTCTGGCAGAAAGTTCCGTCGGCCCTCGTGCCGGAGGAAGATCAGGGGTACGTGATCGCCTTCCAGTACCTGATGCCGGGGACTGCATTGAACCGAACGAAAGACGTTTCGATGCCGTTCACGCAGGAGGTGATGAAACACCCAGCCGTTGAGGATGTTATTACCATCTCCGGTATGGACATCGCGACGCGTTCAGGACGGACCAATGCGGCGGTCTCCTTTATCCCGCTGAAGGATTGGAGCTTGCGGAAGGAAGAAAACCTGCAGGCAGCAAGCGTTGCAGGGCAACTTACCGGAATTGGTATGGGTGGGTTTCCCGACGCAATGATCTTCGTCGTAAATGCTCCCCCGATTACCGGATTGAGCACTACCGGGGGATTTGAGGGATATATCCAAAACCGAATCGGTGCCACTCCCGCGGAAATGGCTGAAGTGATGGGCGAGTTTGTTGCGGCGGCATCCGAGAGGCCCGAATTGGCGGGTATGCGCTCGGCTTTTAACGCCTCAGTACCTCGCTACCACGTCCAGGTAGACCGTGAGAAGGCCCGTTCCATGGGGGTAAAGATTAACGATGTCTTCACCGCTATGCAGAGCACTTTTGGCTCACTCTACGTGAACGATTTTACGCTGTTTGGCCGGAATTATCAGGTGACCATTCAAGCCGAAGGCGAGTTCCGTGAGAGCCCGGAGGACCTCCGGAATGTGTTTGTCCGCTCGAGCAACGGCAGCATGGTCCCTCTCTACAGCTTGTTGTCCTTCGATAAGACCGTGGGGCCCGACGTGATCGAACGCTTTAATCTTTTCCCCTCGGGGAAGGTCCAGGGGGCGCCTGCCCCCGGGTATAGTAGCGGTCAAGCATTGCAGACGATGGAGGAACTCGCTGAGGAGCTTCTGCCTGATGGATATACGCTCGCCTGGACCGGGCAGGCGTATCAGGAAAGAGCGTCGGCCAACACCTCAACCTTTGCGTTCGCCTTCGGCATCGTGATGATTTTCCTCATTCTGGCCGCCCAATATGAGCAGTGGTCATTGCCATTTGCGGTGATCACCGCAGTGCCTTATGCGGTATTTGGGGCCATCGCTTTCGTATTCCTGCGTGGACTACAGATCGATATCTATTTCCAAATCAGTCTTCTGGTCCTGACCGGTCTGGCGGCAAAGAACGCGATTCTGATCGTGGAGTTTGCGGTGATGAAGCGGAAAGAGGGAATGAGCCGAATGGATGCTGCGATCGAAGGTGCAAAACTTCGTTTCCGTCCGATCGTAATGACCTCGCTGGCGTTTATTCTGGGGGTAGTGCCCTTGGCGTTCAGTTCGGGTGCTGGGGCTGCCAGTCGCCAGTCCATTGGAACAGGTGTGATCGGTGGAATGTTGGCAGCGACCTTTATTTCCATCTTGTTCGTTCCTCTCTTTTATCGATTGATTGACCGTGCCGCTGACCACGAAACTAAGACTGAAGAAAAATGAGTGCAAAATTGACCAACCGAATCTGGAAATCTGGAGCGGCCTCGGCACTGCTGATTCTCGGTGGCTGTTCCCTGGCGCCGGACTATCAACGACCTGAGGCATCCCTGCCAGCTGCTCTTGGACTTACAGCCGAGGAGGCGGAGAACCCGCTTGCGGCTGAAAGCCTTGAAAAGTGGTGGGAGCTGTTCGGCGACGAAGAGTTGAATCGCTGGGTCGAGAAAGCTTTGATCGCCAACGGTGATCTCGGAGAAGCCGCCGCCCGCATTCGTGAGTCCCGGGCGTTGTACGGTTTCGAAGCCGCGCAGCTATGGCCCACTTTGGGTGTGGATGGTTCGGCCACCCGCACGGAGTCTGCGGACTATGCCGTGAGCTCCGGGACGGATAATCCGTTGAATCAGTTCGGCTTATCCGGCCTGCTCAGCTACGAAGTGGACCTCTTCAATAAGTTAGGGGATTCACGGGATGCCGCACAGGAACGGCTACTGTCGACTTCCTTCGCGTTCTATACGCTGCGCAATTCATTGATTGCAGAGACGGTCATCGCTTACTACGGGCTACAGTCCTCCGTCAATCAACTGGCTTTGGCCAAGGAGACCATTGAAACGAGGCAGCAGGCTGTTGAGTTTCAACAGAAACGCTTCGACGCGGGTTTCTCCACCGAGCTCGAACTGCAGCAGTCGATCGCAGAGCTTGCGGATGGCAAGGTTCGTGTGCCGCAGTTTGAGGAGTTGATCCTAACCTACCAGACCTCCCTGCTCGTTTTGACGGGTGCTGACCCGATTGCCTTTTGGAAAAGGGATGAATTCAGTGATGACCCTCGGGAACTGCCAGCCCCACCCAGTGTGGAGTTGGACCTTATCCCGGCTTCCTTACTGGAGCGCCGCCCGGACATCCTCTCGGCAGAGTCTGCGTTGAAAGCGACCTACGAGAGTATTGGTGTGGCAAAGGCGCAGCGCTGGCCGACTCTATCGCTCGGTGCGCTGTTGGGTACCTCTGCACTTGAATTTGGCGATCTCTTTACCGGGCCGTCGAAGACATGGAGTGTCGGGGCTGAGTTGACTGGTCCGATCTTTGACTTTGGGCGCAGCAAAAACCGAATTTTGGCTGCGGAAGCCCGCCAGCAGGAAGCGTTTTGGATTTACCAGAATACGGTGCGAGAAGCTTTCGGGGAGGTCAGTGAATCGATTTTGACGTTGGAACAACGGGAGGATCTGGTCGCTGCGCGGGAGAATCAATTGAAGGCGTCAAGCCGGCTTCTCGATTTGGCGAAAGAGCAGTACGATGAAGGGTTCTCCGAGTATATTGATTACCTGGATGCGGAGAGACAGTCGTTCGAAGCAGAATTGACTCTGGAGGAATCAAGGCTCCGGCGCCTCAGTGCCGCTGTGAATTTATTCAAGGCACTCGGCGGCGGTTGGACAGGTGCACTGGATGCTTCTGCATTGGAACCCTTCGAGCCAGTTGGTGATGAGGATGATCAGTAGGATTTGTCTCGGAGTCACTAAAATTTGAATACGAAAAAGCTCCGGCCCATCAGGGCCGGAGCTATTTTTCTTCTACACTTGGGTAAGTGTAGGAAGCGGGTTGGAGGAGAGATTAGTTGGTTGCGTCTTCGACGGCGTCGCCAGTGTTTTCGGCGGCATCTTTCACAGCATCGGTGGTTTCGTCAGCTGCGTTTTCAATAGCGTCACCGGTATTTTCGGCAGCGTCTTCCATGTTGCTGTCACAACCTGCGAGGAAGAATGAAGTTCCTCCGATAGTGAGGAGGAGTGCGAGGAGTTTGAGTGCTTTTTGTGTCTGTTTCATATCTGGATTCCTTTTCGTTTGGTTGAATTCTTTCGCTACAAACAAACCTAGCAGAAAATAATTTTTTGAGAAGGGCTGTGCCCTCATTCTTTTAGAGGATGCCAATAGGTCGGAGGTTTTGTGGGAAATATGCTGCTGATTTGGAGTCTATGCCACGCAAACGGCAACTGTGTGTTCGATATCGATGCGTGAAGAGCCTGGGGGTAAGGGGGCCCTCCGGAGTGGAAATTTCGCTGCTGAGTCGGATAGGGGTGTTCGTATTTTGCTCCTCAGCGTTGCATTTCATTTCGACTCTAGGTAGACACTTCCTACGAGTTCTTTTTCGATGAAAGCGTTGTGTTTCATTCTTGGTGGGATTTCCCCTCTGCTGTGTTCTGCCTCCCAATTGCGATGGGAACAGACAACGATTGAGGTGCCATGCGAGGTGGGGCAGGAAGAGGTCGTCGCAGTGTTTGCCGTGGAGAACGAGGGAGAGGTCCCCGTTGAGGTACTGAAACTCTCGGTTTCTTGTAATTGCCTGGTCGCAGAGATGGAGGACAAGGTGTTGGATCCCGGCGAGTCGGGAGAGGTCCGCTTGGTCTTTACTGTGGGGAACCGGAAGGGGAAACAAAAGCGAGTGCTGGAGGTCGTCACAGACGAGAACCCGGAAGAAGTCACTCGACTTACCATGACAACCGAAGTCCCCGAGTTGGGTGTCATTCGACCGCTGGTTCTTCTCTGGAGGGAGGGTGAGACGGAAGAGCGTTCGGTGCGTCTTGAGATGATGGATGGAGTTTCGTGGGCGCTGGTTCCTCCCTCCAAAGAGTTGCCCTTTTCGGTAGAGGTTGCCCCGCCACAGGAGGGAAAGCCCATTACCTTGATCGTTACACCATTGGATTGGGAGCCGCCGCTTCGCGAAGAGATTCAGGTGATGTTTTCCAACGGCGCCGGTTTG
>CEOD01031371.1_pt1 | contig 14842 bp, 12 predicted proteins | sample 530341 | NCBI WGS metagenome assembly CEOD01 (sample SAMEA2619950, study PRJEB7988) | marine metagenome | isolation source: saline water (ENVO:00002010), including | reverse complement strand
TAACACCCCCGAAGACGTCCGCCAGCGCGCAGAATCTGACATTCACTATCTCGAAAATTGGAGCCTCACCCTAGACCTATCGATCATCCTCCGGACAGCCTCCGGACTTATCGTACCCTCTCGCAACGCTCACTAATCCGAAACTCTCAGCATCCAATGAAAGCAACACCTATTACAATCGGAGGAACTCTGATTTCCGCAGTCTCCTCGACCTTCGGCGCCGGCCTTCTTCCAGATTCAAAGCTAGCACTCTACGCAACCGTCGACGCCAGCGTTGAATACACCACCAACGTTTTCCTCAATGCAGAAGAAGAGGAAGATACGATTTTCTACGTCACTCCCGGGCTCGCATTCAGCAAGAACGAGGGCGCCATCCAAATCAACGCCTACGGCGGATACGAATTTCAACGGTACGTAGACTACTCCAACAACGACGCCGAGAACGTTAAAAGCAACATCAGCGTCAACTTCCTCGGAAACTCCGCGATCAATGGAGGCGTCTACGGTGGCTACAACGAAACCACCAGTGCCAGTGGTGCGATCGGTGACGTGACCCGGACAGCCGACAGCGACGCTGGCGGCAATGTGGCCTACTACGTATCCGAGCGAACCGGCCTCGAAGCAGCAGGAAACTATCTCTACTCCGACTCAAAAACTGCAGGATACTCCGACCGGGAGATCTGGTGGGTCAGCGGCGGCGGCTTCTACGACTACTCAGAGGCCCTCACGCTGAACTTGGACGTCCGCTACCGCAGCACCACCGTCAAGGACACCGATGACGCCAACGATTCCGATGACATCGCTGCGATTGTCGGCGCCACCGGCCAACTCCTCCCCACGGTTGAGGGTATTGCCGAGGTCGGTATCCAGCATCGAAAATTCGATGTCTCGGGCGAGGACGACAAGACCGCCCCCTACTTCCTCATCGGGGCCACTTGGAACATGTCCGACCTTACCGATGTCATCCTCACGGTCAGCCAGGACTTCAACACGACTTCCAACAATCTCTCAGAAGATTCGTTCTCGATCGACCTCAGCCTCGAACACAACTTCACCGAAGACTTTTCCGGAAACATCGGGGCAGGATACCTCGATGCGAGCTACACTGCGCCTCTGGCCAGCGACGAGCGCGACGACACCCAATGGAGCGCCTTCACAGGTGCCAACTACCAATTCACCGACTGGGGTAGCATCGGCCTCCAACTCTTCTACGCCGACCGCGACTCCAACGTATCAGAATTTGAATACAAGGATTTCAGCGCCATGCTCACCGCATCGGCACAGTTCTAGCAGTAAGAGAATTCTTACTACCTACGATGCCAAAGTTCTTTCGACACCGACTCCGGAGGGCGATCACCGCTCATAGTATAATACTGATCGCGATGAGCAGTCTCACCCCCGGCTTCGGGGCGGCGGACACGCCGGCGGAGACCGAATCGGAGGGACCGGCACTGGACAACTACCTTCTCGCGCCCTTCGACAGCGTCGCAGTGACTGTTTTCGACGAGCCCGACCTGGCCACAACCCAGCGCATCACAGCCCGGGGCGAGATCACTGTCCCTCTCTTGGGTACCGTGACGATCGGCGGTCTCTCCATCGAGGAAGCCAAAGAGTCCCTCGCCAAGTCATTCGTCGAGGAGGAGTTTCTCCGCGCACCCGAGGTCTTTGTCACCATTGAGGAGTTCTCCCCCAAGCGGATCACCGTCCTCGGTGAGGTGAGCGAACCCAGTTCCTTCTCTCTCCCTATGGGCGCCAACTACCTCGAAGTGGAAGCCGCCATCGCCATGGCCGGCGGCTTCACCGACATAGCCAAAAAATCGTCCATCCGCGTCACCCGCAAAGCGAGTGACGGACGGGAGAAAGTTTCGGTCATCGATATGGACGATGTCTTGACCGACGACTCCGACGGGTTTGCCACCACCCGCTTCAAGATCTTCCCAGGGGACATTCTCTACGTCCCCCGCCGCTACTTCTAAGCGCGGAAATCGCTGGCATCATGAAAATCAGAACCACAGGGAACCAAAGCGATCTGGATAGGCAAAAATGCCCAGAGGGCGGAGCGTCAGAGGTCAGATGTCAGAAGGCAGAGCGTCAGAAGGCGGAGGACAGATGGCAGAGCGTCAGAGGACGGTGCGGAATTGTCCCTTTCCACTTTCCCACCTCCAAACTTTCCACTTGTAGCTTGCGACTAATCCCACCTTCCAACCTTTAACCTTCCACTTTCTCACATTCCCACTTTCCCACTTTCCCAACGCCGAACGGCGTTCCCCCGAACCGCACGATGCGGCCCACAGTCCAGCTTCACGTTCTCGTTAATCTGCCCACAAGGCCGACCAAGGGCGGTAGCGTGCCCGCGCGAGGGGAAGACAGTGGGAAGGTTGAAGGTTAAAGGTACGAAGGTTTGAAGGTTTGAAGGTAAAAGGTTTGAAGGTGCGCAGGTTGGGAAGTGGGAAGGTATTAGGATCGAGAGCAACGGCTCGATCTTAAAGAATTGAAACATGAGAACTGAGCATGGATTCGCGGAGCGGTTTGAGGATTTGTCGATTTGGCAGAGGAGCCGAACGCTCGTCGGAACGATCTACCTCTCCTTTCGTGATTTAAGAGATTTCGGATACCGAGACCAGATCCAGCGAGCAGCCGTGTCGGTAATGAACAACATCGCCGAGGGTTTTGAACAGCAGTCTCCAACCAACTTTGCCCGCTATCTGGATATTGCAAAAGCATCAGCCGGAGAAGTTCGTTCGATGCTCTACCTAGCAGAAGACCTCTCCTATCTGAGCCACGATCAAATAATCGAAATACGGGATTCGTACGAGATCCTATCCCGCCAAATCGCCAAATTCACCGCCACACTAAGAAAATAACCCACTCGAAACCTCCCTTCCCCACCTTCCAACCTTTCACTTTCCCACTTTCCAACTCTCCAACCTCCCCACTCCCCACTTACGACTTTCGACTCCCCTCCCCCTCCCTACTCCCCAAAACTTGCGACTTCAAACTTGCAACTTACGACTTCTCCCACCTTCAAACTTTCAAACTTTCCCACCTTCAAACTTCCCACTTTCAACTTCTAACAAATGCCGAAATCAACCAATCCGTTCCAAAGCGACCAAGCCACCCTCTCTATCGGAGACCTAATAGGCATCCTCCGCTATCGATGGCTCCCGGGCGTAGCCACGGGGGTGATCATTGCCACCGTCGTCGCCTTCATCATGCTCATGCAGGCACCCGTCTATCAGGGACAAACTACCCTCATGATCGAAACCACTCGAGAGCGTGTTCTCGGAAGTATGGAAGATGGAATGAGCAACCAGAGCACCAGCCTATCTATTGCTCTGATCACCCACCTAGAAAGACTTCGCAGTCGCCAGTTGGCAGAAGCGGTGGCAGCAAAACTCACCCCCGAACAAACTGCCGCTTTGGTAGCCCCCTATCTCGACTCTGACGCCCAAGAATTAGCACCAAGTCCTGTCGGAATCCTCCGCTCAAGCTTCGAGGTGAAAAGTCAGAGCAATTCGCCCTTTCTGATGCTAACAGGCACGCATGCAAACCCCCGCGTCGCTGCGTGGATTCCCAACCTCTATGCCGAAACCTACATCCGCTATCTTACGGAAATGCGGTCAGGTTCAAGCCAGATCGCAGTCACATTCCTCGAGGAGCAAGTCGCCACCGCTCAAGAAGAGGTAGAGTCCGGCGAAGAGTCGCTTCAAGCCTACCGGCAAGAGAACAACCTGATCTCCATTGAAGAAAACCAGCAGGTCGTTTCCCAAGAACTCCAAACCCTCAACGAAGCTCTTAATGAGCACCAGATCCGTCTGGTCACCATCGAATCCCAACTGGGACAGATTGAAGAAGCGGGAACCGACCTTGACTCACTCTCAAGAATCCCAGCCCTCGCGGAGTCCGAATCCATCGAAATCTTGATAAATCGCCTAGAAGCCCTCGAACAGGAAAGAGACCTTCTTTCGCGCAAATACCTCCGACGCCATCCAGCGATGATCGACAACCAAAACCAAAAGGAGTCCTTAAGTCGGCAGCTCTCCGCAGCCGTCTCTCGCCGTGAAGCCACCCTAAAGCAAACTCAGAACGGGATCGAGACCGAGACTTCCATTCTTCGCAAACGAATCGCCGAGGTCGAAACCCGCGCCCGCGATCTCGACCAATTGGCCATTCAATATAAAGTCCACGAACGCGAGGTAGAGAGCAAACGGCGCACCTACGAGCGACTCATCGATCGCCTTAATGAGACATTAGTCACCTCCCAGCTCGACACTAGTACTCTCCGCACCATGGACGAGGCCACCGTTCCCACGATTCCCATAGCACCTTCTAAAACGAAAACGATAATTGCTGCCGGGTTCCTCTTTGTTCTTTGCGCCCTGGGCATTCCGATCGGTCTGGAACTCATCGACAACCGAGTCCGCACTTTTACCGACATTGATCGCGTCCTCCAAAAGCCTCTTCTGGGCGATGTCCGCCTCATTGAAAACGAGGACTCCACCGAGGCTAAAGCCAAAGGAGTTCTCGGAAATCAGGAAGAGATCACTGAAGCCTTCCGCAACATCTACAGTAATCTTCACCTCAAAGATGCGATCCCCAGCACCTTTACAATTATGGTCTCCAGCACCATCCCTTCGGAAGGCAAAACCTTTGTAGCCATCAACCTCGCCTCCATCTACGCCCGCCACAATCATAAGACAGTGCTTATCGACACCGATCTGCGCCGGCCCAGCCTCGCCCGTAATCTCGGTGTCAGCAACGAGAAGGGTCTTCTCTCCTGGCTACGCTCCATCCCCGCCGGAACTCCGACCGATTCCAATCCCCTCGCCAACCCCGAACTCGGCCTAACTCGCATCACTGAAAATCTGGACCTGATTCCAGCTGGAGGTTCGACCAAGTCACCGACTGAGGCCCTTAGTAGTAACCATCTCGATATCCTAGTCTCCCAATTAAAGGAACAGTACGACCTCATCCTCTTCGACACCCCTCCAGTCGGCGTCTTCCCCGACGCTACCATCCTCGCCGAATTCACCGACACCTCCATCTACGTCGTCCGACAGAAAAAAGTCCCACGGGCTGCCGCGAAACACGGTGTCACCCTTCTCGACAAATCCCGCTCCCCCGTCATGGGTGTCGTCCTCAATGGAGTCACCTCCAACCCAGCCGCCGGTCGCGGAACCTATCAGGATTATGGCTATGGGCAATACGGGGCCGAGTACCGGTATCACTATCAGAAGAAATATGGGAAGGAGTATACTTCTAAATCCTAGAATCATCCCCAAAAAATCACATCCCGCATACACCCAATGAGTCTTCATTCATTTGAATAGACCCAAAATAATAGAGTGGGCGTACCTCATTAGCACCACAGCAAGCGCTCAAATCGCGATCCAAGCGATCAGTTTTGGGTGCGGATTGTTGGTCATTCGTCTCCTCCCGGTTGAGGAATACGCCTATTACACGATCGCCAATACAATGCTTGGAGCGATGACAATCCTAGCAGACGGCGGTATTTCCACGGGCGTCACAGCGTTGGGAGGCAGAGTTTGGAAGGACCGAGATTCGCTCGGAAAAATCGTCGCCACTGGGATCTCCCTTCGGCGTAAATTTGCCTTGGTATCACTTGCGGTAGCGATCCCCATTTTAATATATTTGCTCAAAAAAAACGGTGCCTCTTCAATCATGTCGGGGCTAATTGCACTATCCCTGATCCCCGTTTTCTTTGCCAACCTAACAAAAAGCATCCTCGAAATCCCACCAAAACTTCACCAACGAGTAGGCCCCCTCCAGAGGATTCAGGTATCCACCAGTTTGCTACGACTCCTGTTCACTGCATTTACACTATTCATCTTCCCTCTTTCCGCTATGGCAATTCTCTGCACGGGATTGCCACAACTAATCGCAAACCGAAAGACCAAAGATCTCTCACAGAACTATACAGCAAGAAACTCTCAACCCGACAATCATAATCAAAAAGAGATTCTTAAAATCGTTAGACGCGTACTTCCAGGATCGATTTACTACGTATTTGCCGGTCAAATCACGATATGGGTAATTTCCGTATTTGGAAATACCACTTCAATCGCAGATGTTGGAGCCCTTGGACGTTTATCCCAAATATTAGTCTTATATTCTTCATTCGCCGGAATATTACTCATTCCCCGTTTTGCGAGGGCTCCAAGCATTCGATCCGTTTTAATTGAACAGCACTCGATCATCATCGGATCCGCCGTCATATTTTGCTCTGGAATTATTGTTTTTTTTACAATATTTCCAGAGATATTTCTTTTACTGCTGGGTGCTCAATATTCATCACTCGACACAGCCTTAGCCCTATCAATCACCGGCGGATCAATCAATTTAATAACTGGAATCATGCATTCTACAAACATCTCAAGAGGATGGATTATACGACCATTAATTTCGATCCCATCAACTCTAATCATTCAAATATTAATAATCTCTTCCTCTGAATTGTCGACGACTATCGGCGTACTCAAAATGAGTATTCTACTCGGCTTCACCCCATTAATTTTCGAAATAATCAACTACGCATCAAATATTTACTCCTGCAAAAAGGAACCAACAACCCAACCAAAACCATAAACACAGTTAAAAGTAAAAAAGTTAATCTCGGACTAAAAGAGCGCATCCTCTTCCGCCTGCGCCACCGATATTTCCCCTATCGCCGAATCAACTCCATCTATTGGCGCATTCTGGGCATGACCATTGGACAGGGCACCAAACTTCCCAGAATCTATGTAACTTGGCCTCATCAAGTATCCATCGGATCACACTGCCGCATTGAACATGGTGTCTATTTCCACTACGACGGAGTTTACCAACACGGTCCATCGATCGTCATCGGAAACAATTCATTCATTGGAAATTTTTGCGAATTCAATGTCCGTCGAAAAGTGACAATCGGCCAGAATTGCTTAATCGCCGCAAATTGTCGTTTTATTGATCATGATCACAATATCGAGGGCTCTGGGAAGCTACCTCCAAAAGCCGGGAAAGAAGGGGAAATCATTGTGGAGGATCATGTATGGATTGGAGCGGGCGTATGTGTCCTTAAAAATGTTCACATTGGGCACGGTGCGGTTGTGGGTGCAAATGCCGTCGTTACGAAAGATGTTCCACCAAACCAAATCTGGGGAGGCGTTCCTGCACGCAAAATTGGTGACCGATCTTCTTTTTCCAAATGATCCGACCACACAAATGATGTGAAAGAATAGAGTCTTTATCTCCTTCAGGATGAGGATTCATAACATACCAATTTGCGCCAAGAACCCAAATGAAACTCATATTCCTTTGCGGCAGTCTCGAACCGGGTCGGGACGGTGTCGGCGATTATACTCGCAGACTCGCAGGCGAGTGCATCCGCCAAGGACATCAAGCGAAAATTATCGCCCTTCACGATCGGTATATTTCCAGGGAATATTCGAGTATTTCCCCGCAAAATATCGAAGTTCAGAGTTGGGAGGATCAAGATGATTACGGAACCTTGGTTCCCTCACTTCGCTGGCCAAGCAATCAAAGTTGGAAAAGACGAGGCGAGGCGCTACATCAGATTATTCAAACGGAACGACCCGACGCCGTAAGTATTCAATTCGTTCCCTATGCCTTTCAACGTAAAGGACTTCCATTCGGTTTCGTCCGTATGATCCGAAAAGTTGCACGATTATCCCAAACAAGATGGCATGTCATGTTCCATGAGTTATGGATCGGGCGACGACATTCACGCTTTGGATGGGCAATTGGTCCTGTTCAGAGGAATCTTTGCCTAGCACTGCCGAAAGCATTATCTTCTCCGCTAGTGCATACACACATGAGCGGCTATCTGGAGATGCTAACCGCTTCTGGTCTCTCTCCCCAACAATTGCCCCTATTTGGAAACATTCCCGTTTTTAAGAATGTTGAAATATCTCCACCTGTACCGGGACTATCCAAGAATGCACGGGTAATCCTCCATTTCGGAACATTTTCGCCTCCCGTTGCTCGCCTTCATAAGCGGCTGAAGGAATTGCGCGATGAGTTTACACCTACCAAAACTGATTGCCATTTCGTATCAATCGGCTCCGCCGGCCCGCACCGTACAGCGGCTAAGAAAGTTGCAGTGGATCTTTTCGGCGCAGAGAAAGTTCATTTCATCGGTAGAAACTCCAGCGAACAGGTTTCAGCCTGGATGCAGCGCGCAACGATTGGCATTTCCCGCTCCCACCTCCAAATCTATGAGAAGAGTGGAAGCACAGCAGCCATGCTCGAGCACGGATTAGAAGTAAGGCTAATGCCTTCAGATGGGCTCCAGAAAAACAATGATCAACACCCACGGTTTCCCCCGAATATTCTGCCCTCCCTGAAGCGTACAACACAGATATTCCTCAGAAACATTGAGCTTCAATAATCGTATTTATAGCTCCTTCCACAAGCATAAAACGAACTATATAGATTCTTGACATCTTTCCTTTCCTATTAGTCATTCAAAAAGCTTTCAAGATTTCGAAAATAATACAATTCAACAACCCACTAAAGAATGAAAAAATTTATTTACAACAACTTCGAGTATTTACGAAAACCTCAATCGATTTTGAGGCGGCTGTCTCTCCCTTGCAAATCGAAAAGCCAGCATATAACTTGCAGAATGATTGCAAAAAAGAATATCACAATCCGCCTCTGCGAACCTGTCGGAAAAGCAGTGTTCCTATACGGCGTGTATGATCTTGGCTTAAGCGAAGCTATTATTCGTCTATTAGACCCCGAAGATCGGGTCGCAGACATAGGGGCAAATATTGGATACTCAACCTTACTCTGCTCCTCTTTTCTAAATAATTCAAAACAGATTCATGCATTCGAACCACATCCACAAACCTTTGAAGAAATAACAAAGAACCTCTCCTCAAATGACTGTCAAGCCAATCTCTATAATTTTGCCTTGTCAGAAATACGAACCCAAAGTTTTCTTACTATTGAAAATAGCGATCACCGAGGTGCCGCATATGTTGCACCTATTGGTATACCTATCGATTTGCAACGCCTTGATGACCTAGACCTTGACATCAATTTTATTAAGATCGATATCGAGGGTCACGAGCTTCCTGCATTAAAAGGAGCAGAACGAACCCTGACAAAGGTAAGAGATTTGATATTCGAAGACGAGAGCTCAAATAATTTTGAACTTCACAGTTTTCTGACACGTTGTGGTTTCGAACTCTTCAAAATCGGCCGCACCATAAATGGGCCAAGAATATATCAGATACCGGATCACGAAAGAAGAGTTTCTCTATGGGAACCACAAAACACGTTAGCGACAAAAGATCCGGAAAGAGCTCAAAAACGCTTCTTCGCTCGCGGATGGCAATGCCTAAAATCATAGCTCCTTTCGGCTGCCAAATTCCTTGTTTCAATTCTATCCTCCACGAATTCTTGTGAAAATTCTTTTCATCAGTTATACATTCCACCCAGCAGTCGGAGGAATCGAATCAAGCGCACAATTACTGCTTCGAGAGTTCAAGCAACGAAATTGCCAAATAGTTGTTGTTACACATACGCCTCTCCGCGAAAACCATGAATTATCCGGTTTCGACATCCACCGCAGACCAACCCTTTCGACCCAACTGCAGCTAGCCCGTTGGGCTGACATCATCTACCACCACAATCCTGCCTTTTCTTTCTGGATTCCATTTCTCTCCAAACGACCAATTGTCTTTTCAATCCACACTTGGGTGACTCGTACCGACGGTCGTATTAGCTGGAAGGATCGTCTCAAGCAAAAGGTATTGTCCCGCTATCCCTGCATCGCCAATAGCAGAGCCACTGCCGCACATTTACCTGGGCCTTCGACAGTGATTGAAAACGCCTACGACGATGAAATATTCACGAATCAAACACCTTGGAACCAAAGAAATGGGGCGGCATTTGTTGGTCGACTCGTTTCGGACAAAGGAGTGCCAACCGTTCTGGAAGCGATTGCCAAGGCAAAACAGCAAGGCCTCTCGATGCCATTCAAAATTATTGGCTCAGGCCCTGACCAGGAAGAATTGCAGGAACAGTCCGACCGTCTTGGGATTGGGGACGAAGTTGTGTTTCTAGGACGACTGGATCCCGAACAGATCAATGCCGAGTTGAACCAAGTCAAGTACCTGCTGGTTCCTTCAAAATGGGCGGAACCCTTTGGCATCGTCGCTCTTGAGGGGATTGCTTCCGGATGCATCCCCATTGGAACCAACCAGGGAGGACTTGTCGATGCGATCGGTAAATGCGGGCCGCTCTTCGATAAGGACCAATCCGATCAACTCGCGAAGTTGCTAATCGATCTCGAGACCCATCCAAACCTTGTTGAAGAATTCCGCAAACACCATCCGGATCATCTCAATACACATTCCCCACGGGGAGTGGCCGATCAATATCTTAAAGTGTTCAGAACTGCCATTGCGACAAAGAAAAAATTGAGAGGACGTAAATAGACCTATGCGAGTCCATCGTAATGGACATCGACGATTTCACCAGAATGATCATTTTTTCCCATCCCACCGGAAACGCCAACGCTCGGAATGCGATCCGTGGCCTGCAAGATGCGGACCTGCTAGCAAGCTTCCTGACCTCCGTGGCTACATTCGATGGGAATTTATATGATCGACTGAGCCGATTACCAGGATTCCAAGAGTTCAACCGTCGACGTTTTGACACGGGGCTGCAAAGTAAAACCCGTCAAAATCCGTATCGCGAACTTCTCCGACTTCTATCGACGCGGGCAGGCCTATCTGCTCTCACCCGCCACGAAACCGGCCCATTCTGCATTGATGCCGTTTATCGTTCCATCGACCGATTCACCGCCAAGCGACTGGCCCGCCAAGCTCATGCCAAGTCGGGATCTTTCACGTCACTGAAGCGACAAAACTGCCCACCCCTCCCGTCGGCCCATCTATCTGCAGCATACGCCTATGAGGATGGCGCCTTGGAAACTTTTAGCACCGCGAAATCCCTCGGACTCTGCACCATTTACGACCTCCCAATTGGATACTGGCGGGCCGCCCGAAAAATCCAGACCGAGGAGGGGCAACGGTTCCCGGAGTGGGCATCCACCATGCCCGCCTTGATCGATAGCGAAGCAAAAGTCGAACGGAAGGACGAAGAACTCAAACTCGCGGATCAAATCATTGTCGCAAGCTCTTTTACGGCTGCAACTTTACAAGAAGCACCTTTCGCCCTTCCCGAGGCGATAGTGATCCCGTATGGGTGTCCGGAGGTTCGTAAGATTGATGGCGTAAAATCGACTTGCGAGTCAGATCGCAGATCCCCCCTCAAAATCCTCTTTGTCGGAGGCCTGAGTCAGCGGAAGGGACTGACCTACCTTTTTGAGGCGGCGGATCAACTGGGATCGGCAATCGAATTGACGATCATTGGGCGAAAGCCTGCGGCGGAATGTAAACCTCTCGAATCTGCCCTCACCAAACACCGTTGGATCCCCTCTCTTCCCCATGAGGAAATACTGAAAGAAATGTCCCGGCACGATGTCTTTGTTTTCCCTTCCCTTTTTGAAGGGTTTGGACTGGTAATCACAGAGGCGCTGTCCCAGGGGCTTCCCGTCATTACGACTCCGCACACCTGCGGACCAGACATTCTGACCAATGGAGAGGATGGTTTTATCGTCCCGATTCGAGATAGCCAATCGATTGCCGAGAAACTCGAAGAACTGCATCGAGACCGCACCCTCTTAGCCTCCATGAGTGCCGCAGCCCGACAAACAGCCGAACGCAATACGTGGTCACAATACCGGACCCGGCTGACGGAAGCCGTCCGATCGACCATCGAAACCAAACTTTCGTGAACCGAAAAGACATACAGATCCGGCGTCTTCTCTGGCTCTATTTCTTCCTTGTAATCTTCGAGGGGGCTCTCCGGAAATGGCTTCTTCCCGGCCTCGCTCAACCGCTTCTGGTAGCGCGGGATCCGGTTTGTATCATCGCGATCCTTCTCGGTTTTCACCATCTACAGAAACAACCTTGGGTCTTTGGTTTTGTGGGAGTTGGGGCCCTGGCAATCCCTCTCGCAATCGCATTTGGACACGGCAACCTCCCTGTCGCATTTTTCGGAGCAAGAATTTTGCTCCTGCACTTTCCCGTGCTCTTTCTATTTGGCGCAGTTTTTGACCGCGCCGATGTGTGGAAATTTGCAAAAGTCACGCTCCTCATTGCAATTCCGATGACGGTGTTGCTCGCCTTTCAGTTTTACCTCCCTTCCACTCATATCGTCAACGTGGGCGTGGGCGGTGAAGGCACCTCAATCTTTAGCGGGGCCGCCGGGCGGCACCGCGCCTCAGGAACCTTCAGTTTCACGAATGGACTCACCTCCTTCTATGCCTTGTCCGGCGCTCTGTTTGTCGGTTGGTTGATCGCAGGGCCACGACCCTCTCCAAAATGGATTTGGGTCAGCGGAGCCAGCCTCATTGCCGCCCTCCCCCTAACGATCAGTCGTACACTCGCATTCTACTACGCCATTACGGGGCTTTTCGCGCTTATTTCCACGGGAGTTTCGCCAAAACTCCTGAAACGAATGATTCCAGCCGCAATCGTTCTGGCGATTGTCGTGGCCGGTATCTCTCAAACCTCTCTATTCCAAAACTCTCTGGAAGCCTTTTCGGCCCGCTGGGAATCGGCCACCCGTATAGAAGGCGGAGACGATGGGCTTATCGGAGTCATCGAGAATCGAGTCATCGACTACGGCCTCCTCAGCGCTTTCCAGAATTTCGACGAATATCCGATCACCGGGATGGGCATCGGACTCGGAACCAATGTGGGCGCAAAACTGATGACTGGGGAACGCACGTTTCTCATCGCCGAAGGAGGATGGGGCGCAATTCTCGGTGAACTCGGTCCGTTCCTCGGACTCTTTCTACTGGGATACCGCATAGTGTTTGCCTGCGCGCTGGGAATTGCCGGACTTCAGGCAACTCGGTACGGCAATGCGCTCCCGCTGCTTCTGGGAAGTGTCGCAATCCAAGCCATGTTTATGGGAAACACAAGCCAACCCACAGATCTGGGATTTTTGGTTCTCAGCTGTGGCCTCATGCTGGCAGCTTTCAATGATTCGGAGGATCTCGAGAATCCAGAAACAGAGGCGCTTCCATCCTCAAAAAAGATACCGCCTTATGCCTAACGTCCTTATTATCGGACACTACGCCAAAGATGCCCAGGAGAGCATGGGCCGCTATGGGAGAATGCTTGAGACAGGATTTCTTCAAGCCAATTGGAGTGTAAAGACTCTAGTTCCCCCAGTCCGATTCGGCAAACTTTCGATAAAATCATCGGGCTTGGGAAAGTGGCTTGGCTACTTGGATAAATTCGTTCTTTTCCCGATTCAGATTAAGCGACAAATTCGAAGTCTTCAAAAGGACGGTTCCCCCTATCTCATCTGTCTCCCCGACCACTCACATGGCATCTACCTCCATTGGTTGAAACGTGAGCCTCACGTAGTCCATTGCCACGACCTACTCGCCATACGATCGGCTCTGGGAGAAATCCCTGAAAATCGAACCGGTTGGACCGGACGAATCTACCAGAAGCTCATTCTTTCCGGACTGAGAAAAGGACGAAACTTCATCTCGGTCTCCCACGCGACCGATCGGGATCTCCGGACCCTCATTGGAACGAATTTGGAATCCGGGGAAACCCGTCGTTTCCACGTGGCTTGGAACGGGCTCAACTATCCATTCCACCCCATTAAAACTGAAGCCCTTTCGGAACGCCTCCAGAAACTTCGCGAAAAATTTAATCTGACCCGCGCCCCCTACTTCCTCCATGTGGGGGGAAATCAATGGTACAAAAATCGACCGGGAGTCCTCCGAATCTTTCTCGCCTATTGCCGAAGGTTTCCATCGAGTGACTTTCAACTCATTCTGGCTGGCAAGCCGCCGAACGAAAATCTTCAGACCCTCGCCCAAGAGAGCGATTTCATGGGAAGAATTCACTTTCTCACCGGAGCCAGCGACGAGGAGATTCACAGCCTTTACGCAGGGGCGACCTGCTTTCTTTTTCCGTCTCTAATCGAAGGTTTTGGTTGGCCGATCGCTGAAGCCATGGCCTGCGGAACCCCGGTTCTGACAACCGACAAACCACCCATGACCGAAGTCGGAGGGAAGGCAGCCTTCTATATCCCCCCAATGCCCCGATCAAACGACGAGAGAGAAGCCTGGGCAGAGGCTGGGGCGGAAAAGCTTCAGAAGATCGTCGATGAGGTCAAAAAACATCCCCAGAAAATTCGAGCGGAAGCGGTTCAATGTGCCCAGCGGTTTGATCCAAAGGATCGGTTCCAAGAGATTCTCTCGGTTTACGAGGAACTTGTCTCGAATTCTGAAATACCTCCCTCTTCGACCATTTCATGAACATTCTTCAAATTGTAGCCTCGATGAACCCCAACGAAGGTGGAGTATCAAAAGGCATCCGAAATACCATACCGGAACTGAATCGATTGGGGGTTACAAATGAAGTGGCTTGCCTCAATTCTCCGGGTTCCGACGAACTCTGGGACGATTCGTTTACGATCCACTGTTTAGGACCGTCAAAATCCTCCTGGGCTTATTCTCCATTGTTAAGACCTTGGCTCGCGACAAATCTATCCCGGTTCGACGCGGTCATTCTCAACGGACTCTGGCAATACCCCGCCATGGCCACCCGCAAAGCCTGCTTATCCCGCGGGACCCCCTACTACGTCATGCCCCACGGCATGTTGGATCCCTGGTTTCAGCGGGATCCCTCGCGCCGGATCAAGGCCATTCGCAACTGGTTTTATTGGAAAGGAATCGAGCACAAGACGATCCGCGATGCCGAAGCGGTCCTCTTCA
>CEOD01015359.1_pt1 | contig 14884 bp, 9 predicted proteins | sample 530341 | NCBI WGS metagenome assembly CEOD01 (sample SAMEA2619950, study PRJEB7988) | marine metagenome | isolation source: saline water (ENVO:00002010), including | reverse complement strand
TTGCAGCGCCTTCCGGTTTTCCGGAAGGCGCTTTTTTTGTGCCCAATTGGGCGGGATGGAGGAGGCCGCGGGCGCGTCGTGCCGTCTGTGTCAGGTCTTCTGCCCTCCCGCCCCGGCCTTTCCGTCGGGTGAGGGCGGTTCCTGGTGCCTCCCGGCCCGGCACTGTCTGGACCCAGTGGCGGGACGGTCCCCCGGGGCTTTGCGTTGGGCCTCCGGTCCTAGGGGTCTCCGGTCCTGCCGCTTCTCTTTATTCCCCGACGACTTTCAGTCGCTTCGGGTCGAGCCGGCCGCTTCCAATCTCCAGGCTTTCCCCATAGCGGAAGAAGAGCGGGACCGGAGAGATCGGGTCAAACTTTCGTTCGACGCGGCTCGCATTCATGGCTGCGAGCGCGTAGCGGTCGATGAGTAGGGGGTCGTCGCTGAGGATGACCTCCGGGCGGGCGTCCGTGTAGTAGGAATTGAATTGGGGGCCTCCGATAAACTGATATTTCTCCAGGCTGAGAATGCTGAAGAGCCAGGTGCGCCGGAGTTCGGGGATCGCCGCGATTTCGACGCTCGAGCTCGCGGCACTGACCGGTCGGCTGAGGAATCGGGATTGATTGCTCACTGACCATATTCCCGCATTGGCCGTTGCTCCACTCAATCCTAGAACCGGGTGCTGGATCGCCACTGGCAGGTTGATCCAAAAGTCCAGGTCGAAGAGGAGCGGTGTCGGGAGAAAGCTTTTGCGGTCTTCATCCCCCTCCTGCAGCTCCGCTGGGCTCTCCGCGTTCTTTACGTTGAGAAGAGGGTGCCGGGGGAGCGGGCTTTCGTAAAACCAGTCGGCCAGGTGGTACTGGGGATCCTCAAGCGCGATGACGGGCATTCCGTGAAAGGTGGCTCCTTCTTGGCTGATCGGAGGGAGGTAGCCCGACTTGCGGAGGCGTCGGTCGTCGAGATCCGCAATGAAGATGTTCTCCCGCGCAAATCCTCGCTCCTCCAGCGCGTCGGCGAGCGCCAAAACCAACTTTGGTGGGGTTCGCAGGCCGAGGCCGGAGTTCGTGTAAACCTTCAGGACCACCTTTCCGGTCGATCCGGGTGTGATGGGTCGGTAGGTCTGCTCCCAGCTCTGAAGTAGGAGAGGGACGGCCACGGCGTAGTCTGGCTCCGTGGTGCCCTCGGGGCCGGAGTATATGAATCCCGGCTCTTCGACGGTCAGATCTTGGGCAGGGGCAGCCGTCCACGCCAGAAGCGTGAACAGCACCATCGTCAAACATCGGGATCCCAGGCTCACTCTCATTTCCGTAGCAGGCCTTGGTGGTTCTGTCGATGCCGGTGCGAGGAAAAGCGCCGCGAGATTTCCACTCGGGTGAGTTCAAGGGGTGGGATGTGTGGTTTCCTCATGATTTGGCGGTGACTTCTGTAAGGGGATGCTTGCAAAGAGTGGGCAAGAGAACAAGATACGCAAACATGGTACGCCCTCTCCGCAGCGTTCTGGTTTTATTTCTATCTCTGGCCGTTTCATCGTTCTTCCTCACTGGGTGCAGTGACCCGGAGGCGAAGTTTCAGGATCAGTTAGCGCAAGCTGGTGCCCTCATTGATGAAGGCCAGTACGAGCAGGCGCAGGAAATCCTCAACCAGTTGAATGAAAATTTTCCCGGACGGGGTCCCGTTCTCGCCGATATGGGTCGAGCCTATGAGGGCGCGGGCGATCACTTTTTTGCCGGGCTCTACTACGAGCAGGCCGCCCAGGCAGATCCCGATTTCGCCGGTTCGCTCTTCACCGCGGCGCGCCTTTTCCAGTCGACTGGTGACAACGAGCGGGCTTTGGCCACGGTCAACGATTACTTGGAACTCTTTCCCGACGATGAGGCCGCTTGGCGGATGTCCGCCGACCTCCTCGCAGAGAAACGGTTGTATCCAGATGCCCTGAGCGCTCACTTGCGCGCGGAACGTTTGGATGGACCCGCCCGCAATCCGGAGTACGCCGCGACGATGGGAGAGCTGTATTTGGCTGTCGAGAATTTCCCGCAGGCCGAAATCCATTTCGAAACCGCCTTGAGCGAGTCTCCCGATGATCGCTTCCGGGCCTTGATGGGACTCCTCGAAACCAACTATCGCGCCGAGAATTTTGCGCAATCCGAGGAGCTCATTGCCACCCTGAATGAGGAGTTTCCCGGTGCCGTCGAGGCCAGTAATCTGGCGGGCGCGCAGGATGAGGTCCGTCTTTGGAGGAATAAGCAGGATGCTCTCGCCGAGCAGATCGCCGCTCTGGAGAATCGCCCCGGGGAAGAGCAGGGCGAGGACAGTTCAGAGTCGTCTGAGGGTTCTGCAGGGGATGAGGATTCAACGACTGTCGTCGGAGTCGGGACCGTCTTGGCGGTTGGGCCACAGGGTGGTGGCAAGATGGCCGCGCTGGATCAGCCGTTGGGGGTTTTGGACTCCAAATTGGCAGGATTGGGCACCGTCGAATTTCCCGAGCCGGAGCCAGAACCCGAGCCTGAGCCGGAACCTCTCCCCCCGCCACCACCACCGGAGCCCACTACCTACGAGTTGGCTATTGAGGCCCGTGATGGCCGGGATTTCGATCGGGCCATCCCACTGTTTTGGAAGGCCGTTCAGGAAGATTCCGACAATGGAGATGTGTGGGCCGAGCTGTCTGCGACGTATTTGATGGAGGGAGATGCCGAGAACGCGGAGATCGCTATTTTGGAAGCCCGCCGCCGGGATCCTGGCGATATGGACTACACCCTCGCCTATTTGAAGGTGATCCAGGAATCCCGTTCCCAAGCCCGCTACATGGAAGAGCTGGAGAAGGCCTACAACCGGGCGCCCGACAATCCCGATTTGGTCCTCGCCATCGCTCGGGCCTACTCGAATTCGGGTGTGAACTCCACCAACGCCGCCTATTTTTATCGTGAGTTTCTGGAATTGGCACCGGGCCACCCGGAAGTGACGGTCGCCCGTCGCGAACTGAACGCCCTGCCCTGATCAGACGACCATGCCAGTAATTTCAAGGCAAACGATTGATGAAGTCCGGCGCCGTGCAAACCTAGTGGAGATCGCTGGGCGGTACACGGCTTTGAAGCGGGCCGGTCGCGAATACAAGGGGCTGAGCCCCTTTACCGAGGAGAAGACTCCGTCTTTCTTCGTCAATCCAGACAAGAATGTCTTCTCCTGCTTCAGTACCCAGGAGGCGGGAGATGTCTTCGCGTTTGTCCAGAAGCTCGAGAACCTCACTTTCCAGGAGGCGGTCGAGAATCTCGCCGACCGGGCCGGAGTCACCATTGAGTATGAGGCCGGCGGTCCGTCGCGTCAGGAGATTTCCCTCCGGAAGCAGTTGTTCGAGATCAATGCCCAGGCCGCCGCGTTCTTTGCCGAGAAATTTCAGGCAGATGACGAGCCGGGTCGGAAAATTCGGGACTATTGGACGGATCAGCGGAAGTTTAAGCTCGAGACCGCTCGCGAGGTGGGCATCGGGCTGGCCCCGGTGGATCCTTCCCTGCTGATCGATTTTCTCCGGAAAAAGGGCTACTCCGAAAAGGCACTCGACACCTCCGGGCTGTTCTACGAGCGCCGTAGCGGCCGAAGTGGTTTCTTTCCGCGCTTTCGCGGACGGCTGATGGTGCCCATCCGCGATGTGCAGGAGCGGGTCATCGCCTTTACCGCCCGGGTCACTCCGCTCACTCCCGACGACGACAAGACCAAGGACGCGAAGTATGTCAATTCTCCCGAGACGCCGCTTTTTCAAAAGCGCCGGGTTGTCTTTGGCCTCGATCGGGCCGGGGCAGTCGTGCGCAGCGGAGGCCGTTTCCTCTTGGTCGAGGGCCAGTTGGATGTGATCCGCTGTTGGGAGTCGGGTATCCCCGAGGCCATCGCCCTGCAGGGGACTGCCGCCGGACGCGATCAGTTCCTTCTCCTCAAGCGCTACTGCAACGGGGTCGATGTGCTGCTCGATGGAGACCGGGCCGGGAAGGGTGCCGCCTACAAGCTGCTCCCGATCGGCTTTCAAACCGGAGTCGATCTGCGGTTCGCTCCCCTGCCCGAGGGGGCCGATCCGGATGACCTCCTCCGCGAGAAAGGAGCCGAGGCTCTCCAGGTGCTCCGCAAGAATGCCGGCTCTCCGATTCATTTTGCCCTGCGGTACTTGGCCCCTGATCCTGTCTCGGTCGACCAGGCCACGCGGACGACCATCCTCGAGGAGATTTACGGGCTTTTGCGCCAGATGGAATCGGATGTGACCCGAAAAGATTTTTTCGATGAAACCGCGCGGTACTTCCGCTCCGATACCCAATTCGTCATCAACGATTACGCGCGATTCTTGAAGAATGGCCCGCCGTCTCATGTCCGACCGCAGGATGCACCGGCTCCGCCGTCCGATGTTCGGTTGACAGAGAACGAAGAGGTGCTACTGTTCTTAGCTTTGCAATTTCCAACGATTCGTGAGATTTTTTCGCAAATATCTATCTGTGAATGGATTACAGAAGAGTCTCCCGAGGCTCGGCTGCTTCGTCGGCTGGGCTCGGAACTCATCGAGGGATCCTTCACCGATGTGGATGACTTCAGGAATCACTGTGAATCGGAGCAAGAGAGGTCCATTTTGGCCCGCCTTTTGGTCCGTGAAGTGGATTTGGAAGAACCCGAAGTCGTTGCTGAGCGGACATTTCAAGAAATTGTCCGCAAATTTGCCACCAAGGAGATTACTCGTCTCGTAGATAGTATGAATGCCTTGCCTGCGGGGGATCCTGAGTTGCGATCTTTGCAAACCCGCCGCCGAGAGCTTCGAAACCTGATCCATAAACCGCCCGTTCTAGCCACCATTGCCTAATGCCAGCGAAAGCTACATCCGAAACCGATAAGAAGACGAAACCTGCCGCCAAGAAAACGGCTGCGCGGAAGAAAACCGCTACAAAAAAGGTAGCCGCCAAGAAGGTCCCCGTCTCCAAAGCCGCCACCAAGTCGAAAGCGAGTAAGGTCAAGGCAGCTGCGGCACTCGGCGAATTGCCTCAGGAGCGCGGTGAATTGAACGACCGCATCCGTGAGCTCATCAGCAAGGGACGCGGCCAGGGATATCTTACCTACAAGAATCTGAACGAGGGCCTACCGGAGAGTCTGAACAATCCGGAGGAGATCGATAACGTCATCCAAATTTTGGCCAACCTCGAGATCGAGATCCTCGATAACGAAGAGGTCGAGCGTTTCAAGGAGCGCCAGGAGAAGACCGAAACCACCGAGGCGAGAGAGGCCCAGTATGATATTCTGGATGACCCTGTCCGAATGTACCTCAAGCAGATGGGGCAGGTGCCTCTTCTGACCCGGGAACAGGAGGTCGCGATCTCCAAGCGAATCGAGAACGCCGAGCAAAAGGCGCAGGATCTTCTTTTCTCAACCGGCCTTTCCAATTCGTTTCAAATCCGTATCGCCGAACGTCTCCTCTCCCGCGAGGAACGGTTTGACCAGGTCGTTCTCGATAAACGGATCGATAGCCGCGAGAACTATTTCAAGAATCTTCCCGATTGGATCGAAAAGGCCAAGAATCTCGAAGATAAACTCGACCGCGCTTGGATCGATTCGTTCGACGGAACTTCGCCCGCCAATTGCAAGCGAGCCCGTACCCGTTTCAATAAGTACCTCGCCGAGCTCAAGCCAGTTCACAAAAAGCTCTGCTTCAAGCTCAAGATTTTCGAGGACTTCTTGAAGGATCTCGATCCCGTCGTCCGCGAGGCCGAAGAGTTGGTCGAGAGTCTGGAGATTGCCGAAAAGTCCGCCATCCGCCGGAAAAAGCCAGTCAATGCCGAGAAGGTGGAAGCCCGCCTCCTGGTCATTTCCCGCGAGCGTCGGATCGATTCCCGCGCCTTGGTGACCGAGATTTCGGCCGTCCGCAAGGCCGTCCGCGAGGCGCACAAGGCCAAGACCGAGATGGTCGAGGCAAATCTTCGTCTCGTCATCAGTATCGCCAAGAAGTACACCAACCGTGGTCTCTCTTTCCTCGATTTGATCCAGGAGGGCAACATGGGGCTGATGAAGGCGGTTGAGAAGTTCGAGTACCGCCGCGGTTACAAGTTCTCCACCTACGCGACTTGGTGGATTCGTCAGGCCATCACCCGCTCGATTGCGGACCAGGCCCGTACGATCCGTATTCCGGTTCACATGATCGAGACTTTGAATAAGGTCCTCCAGATCCAAAAGCTCCTCCTCCAGGATCTCGGCCACGAGCCGACCCCCGAAGAGGTCGCTGCCGAGATGAATATGCCGGTCGAGAAGGTGAGCCAGATTTTGAAAATGGCCCAACAGCCAGTCAGTTTGCAGAGCCCGGTCGGTGATTCCGATGACACCAATTTCGGTGACTTTATCGAAGACAAAACCGCCGAGAATCCCTACGACCAGACGGCTTACTCCCTCCTTCGCGAGAAGATTGTCGACGTCCTCGACAGTCTGAGCGAACGCGAGAAGAAGGTCCTGTCTCTCCGTTTCGGTCTGGTTGATGGCTATAGCCGCACTCTTGAAGAGGTCGGTCGCCAGTTTCAGGTCACTCGGGAGCGGATTCGTCAGATTGAGGCCAAGGCTCTTCGCAAGATGCGTCACCCAACCCGTATCCGCCAGCTCCACGGTTTCTTCGACTCCGATCAAGCCCAGGATGGTGTTGGACCCAACGAGTTCATGAAGGGCAACGAGCGCGAAAACGTTCGGAAATAGCCGCGAATGAAAAGTGCTGTTTGCAGTATGCGCCGTGGGCAGGGGATCCTCCTTCTCGGCGCATGCTTGGTCGCTCTGGCCGGCTGCAAATCTGCCAGTACTCCGGATGCAGGCACCGGATCGGATAATCCTCCGTTCGGTACTGATGGTACTGCAGTGCGCTTCAATCCCAATATCCGGATTGGAGAGATTGTCTGGATCAATGAGCGCGGCGATTTCGCCGTGGTCCGGATGGATGCCCCGCGCGCCGCGTTCCAACCCGCTTTCTTGCTCGCTGCCGATCCAGAGGGAACCCAGAAGCCCGCTATTTTGGTCGGCGGCGGTGAGGTCGAGGGACGGTCATTCGGTGCCCGTATCATGGAGGGGCCCGTTCCCGAGGGGGCGGAGGTCCGTATCCCAGGTCCGGAATGGACCGAGTATCTCTACAATCGCTACAATAATTCCGAACAGCGGTAGCTCGTTCGCGGGCCGTTCAGCTCCACGCCCGTCGCCGGGTCATTGTCCGGGAGCGGCTGACCCCTTGCCCCGGGAGTCCGCTTCCTACTCCTTCGGCTGTAGCGCCCGCAAGACAATGTCCGGTGTGAGCACTTCCGGTAGTACTGTCGGATTTTGTTCGCCCGGTTGATAGACAAGGTTCACTGGTACTGCCGCTTTGCCCAACTCTTCGAGCCGGCGGGTGATGGCGGGGTCCTCGTTGGTCCAGTCGGCTTTGACCAGTGCGACGTCGTTGGCCGCGATAAATTCCAGCACTTTGTCCGATGAGAAGACCACGGCCTTATTGACTTGGCAGGTGGCGCACCAGCGCGCGGTGAAATCGACGTAGATGATGCGCTCGTCCTCCTGCAGTTGAGCAACCGTTTCCGGCGACCAGGGAATCCATTCCACGGTGCTTTTCCGGGGATACCCCATAAAGATCGAACCGATCGCCAGTACGAGGGCGATGAGAATGGCGGCCCATCGAGTGCGGCGCGGTTTGTGCGGCGCAGAGAAACGGCCATAGATCCATCCCGCCAGGGCGAGAAGGGTGAAGGCCAGCAATACGTCGAGCAGGTTCTTCCCGTCTACTTGCCCGGCGAGTACGTAGACGAGCCAGCCGACCGTTGCATACAGCGGAAAGGCCATGAACTGCTTGAGCGTTTCCATCCACGCTCCCGGTTTCGGGAGGATTTTCAGGAGCGAGGGGAAGAGGCTGAGAATGAGGTAGGGGGTCGAAAGTCCGAGCGCGATGACCGTAAACACGAGGAACGATTGCATCGGGGGGAGCGCAAGGGCCCCGGCGAGAGCCGTCGCGAGTATCGGCGCCGAGCAGGGGGTCGCCACGATCGTTGCAAGTACCCCCGAGAGAAAGGATCCGCCAGCTCCTGTCTTCTTGTCGGCGCGACTGCCGAGCGAGACGAGCCCCATCCCAATTTCGAAGACTCCACTCAGGTTCAGCGCGAAGAGGAGGAGGAAGGCCGCCATCCCAAAGACAAAGGGAGCCGATTGGAGTTGAAAGCCCCAGCCCAGTTCCGCCCCTCCGGCCCGCAGCGCGAGCAGGGTCCCCACCAGGACCCAAAAGGAGACCAGAACTCCAGCGGTAAAGAGAAGGCCGTGCCCGATGATGCGTCGCTTGTCGTGACCGGCTTGCTCGACAAATCCCATGATTTTTAGCCCGAGCACGGGGAATACGCAGGGCATTAGGTTCAGGATCGCCCCGCCGGCAAAGGCGAGAAGGAGGATCACTCCAAAACTTTGGCTTTGCGTGGAGGTCGATGATTGCAGGAGGACCTGCGGGACTTCGTCCGACACGTGAGCTTCGATCCGCAGGGCTTTGCGCCCGTCGAGGGAGTCCCATCCGTTCGGATCGACGAGGATGCCCGACACGGAAGAATCAATGGTACCGGCAAACTCGGATTTCTTCAGGGTCCCAACTAGCTCCTCATCGTGGATCACCCATTTCTGGGGAGCCGACGATTGGACTTCGGAATTGAATGGGAAGAAAAACAGCGAGGACGGTTCCGCGGGGAGGGGGGCGACTCCATCAATCCAGAGTTGAAGGGTGTTGTCCCGGGTCCGGATTTCTGCCGTGACGGCATCGCTCTCCCCGGGCCAGCGCGCTTCCTCTTCCCGATAGGCTTCCTCCTCCGCTGGATCGAGTTGTGCCTTCGCTTCGACCGGCAGCGCCAGCGAGACTTCTGCCGCCCCCGGGATGCAGATTTCCTCGCACATCAACCAATTTGCCTTCGCTGTGATCGGAAAGTCCTTCCCAACGGGCCAATCGGCCGGGATCGTAATCTCCATGTAGAGCGTCACGGGGTCGTAGTACACGTAGTCGACGAGGTGGGCGTTGCGATAGAGCTCCGGGTAGGGCCAGTGGAGCGGGCCCGCTTCCACCCCCTCCGGTAGCGTCCAGTTGATTTCCGTCGGTAAACCGGTGTCTCCAATACCTCTCCAGTATATGTGCCAATCCTCGTCGATCCGAAAGCGAACTCCAACCGCTATGCTGTCTCCGGGCGCGGCACTCGCTTGGGGTGTGACCAATTCGACTGCTACTTGGCCGTCGCGAACTGGCCGGCTGCTCAGCCCCAGCAGCGGGAGGGTGGTCGCAAACAGGAGGAGGATCGGAGTCAGAAGCTTCATTCAGTGGAACGGTAGCAGAGACTGCATTGTGGTCAATGCACAGGACGATTTCAGGGGCAGGGGACCGCTGGATGGGGCTCCGCACTCCGCCCGGGTTTGAGGCCGCATTCAGCTCCGCCTCCTTCAGCTTTTTCGTCGGATGGAGCTGTTCCTCTGCCGCCCGCTTTGGAGTTTTTCGCGATGCGCGTTGAAATTGCGGTAATTATACCTAAAATGGGCACGATTGCTGCACTCCGATATGGGAGCTAAACTAAATCCATAACCCATAACCCACTGCTATACTATGAAAACGTTTCAAAGACTCACAGCTGCACTTTCCCTTGGAGGCGGCCTTTTGTTCGCCGGCGGGCTCTCTGCCCAGATCGTGCTTTTCGACTTCACGGGCGGTTCATTGGAGGACTCGATCGATACCGCAAACATGACCGCTACCACGATCGAGACCGAATCCAGTTTTAACAGTTTTACGTCCAGCTCAGGTTGGGATTCCGCGGCGCAGATCAGCGGCGCCTCTTCTTTCTTTTCCGGTCCTACGTCACAGGCACTGGCCGGAGATGCTGTCTATTTTACCATCACCGCCGCCGCTGGTTATGAGTTGAATATCTCCGGTTTCAGCTTTCAGGCCCGCAGTACTTCGGCCGCCCCCCAGGATGTGGGCTTCACTGTGAATGGCTCTTCTTTTGATTTCTCGGCTGATTACTCAAATGATTCCACGATTACTTTGATCTCTAATTCGTCTCTGGGTCTTACCGGTCAATCCTCCGTGACGTTCTCCGTTCAGGGATGGAATTCCTCCGGCTCCAGTGCCCTTCAATTGGATAACATATCGGTCACCGGGTCGGTAAGTGCTGTGCCCGAGCCGTCTGCGTACGGGGCTGTGGCCGGGTTGTTGGCCATCGGCCTGGTCGTTAGCCGCCGCCGTCGCTGATTCCGTGGGGCGTTCGCCCCTTTGTAGCCTTCTTGGCCCCCGGTCTCGGCCATCGGTCGATACCCGGGCCGCCCGGGGGCTCAGCATCGATCAGGACGTAGCCCTGCCCGTCGCGATACCATACCGGTGTACGTAAAAGCAGGCCTGGTTCACGCTTTGTGGTCGCCGCAGGATGCTGTCCATTCCGAGTGGCCGAGCGAACGCGATCACCGCAACGCGAAACTGGCGAGCGGAGAGGTCGAAGCCCTTTTTCGGGTCCGGTCGATGATCCACGGGGCCGGGGTGTTGCTTCTTGGGGCTGACTGCAGAGCGCAGTCTTCCAAGTGTAGGGCTCAAGAGAAGCGTTTCCAGAGCGAGGGAGCAAAGAGCACGAGAATGGCGTAGAATTCCAACCGGCCCATGATCATGAGTAGGGCGAGGTAGACTTTGGTGTAGTCCTCGAGTTGGCCAAAATTCTCGGTGGGGCCAAAGGATCCCAGTCCGGGGCCGATGTTGAATAGGCAGGCCACCACCGAGGAGAATAGGCTCAACGGGTCGAGCTGGGGTTCGAAGATGGAGACGAGGAGGCAGCTCAATGCCATTACAAAGAAGGCCAGGACCAGGAAGAGAGAGATTTCCTGAATGTCGTCCGTCGACATGGTCCGGTTGTTGATTCGCATGGGCCTGACAACGTGCGGACGAAAGGCGCGCTCGAGGTGGAACATGATCGCGCGCGAGCTCACCACAAAACGAATGACTTTGCTCCCTCCCGCTGTAGATCCGGAACAGCCGCCGATAATCATGAGGCCCAGGAGGGTGATCTGTGCGGGGTACGCCCAAACCGCAAAATTTTCCGTGGCGAATCCGGTCGTGGTCATGATCGAGACCACTTGGAAGATCGAGCCGCGGATGATGTCGTGCGGGCTGTCGCTCGGATCCGAGGCCAAGAGGATCAATCCGACAAAGATCGACGCCCCGACCAATATAGCGATGTAGCAGACGAATTCGAGGTTTCGAAAGAGCGTCCGCACTCCGTCCCGTCGAAATGCGCGGAGAAAGAGGAGGAAACTGGCCCCGCAGATCGCCATAAATACAATCGAGACCCATTCAACGGCCGGAGAGGCGAACCCTGCCAGGCTTTCAGTGAGGGTGCCGAATCCGCCGGTCGATACGGTCGCAAACATGTGGCACACGGCGTCGAACCATTCCATCCCAGCGAATCGATACGCGATCGCGCAGAGAAGGGAGAAAACGAGGTACAGTACCATGATGCGGAGAGCCCCGGTCTGCATCCGTCCGTCATAGACGTCTTCCGAATTCCCCGAATACTCCCGCGAGAAGAGGACTTTCGCCCCCGATCCGAGAAATGATAGGATGGCGACGAAGAAGACCACTACCCCGAGTCCGCCGATCCACTGGGTCAGCGATCGCCAGAATAAAATGGCGTGCGGGAGCCCCGATACGTCGCTGAACACCGACGCCCCGGTCGTGGTGAACCCCGAGGCACTTTCAAAAAAGGCCGAGGCAAACGAGAGTTCCGGGATCGAAAAGTAGTAGGGGATCGCTCCGACAAAACTCGCAAAGAGCCACCCGAGGCCGATGACTGCCAGAGCTTCTTTGTGGAAGATGGTCGCCTTGCCTTTTCGGCCAAACCAAAGGAATACGATCGCAAAGATGAATGAGATCCCAGCTGCGAGCTCCAGCCCGTGAACTGCCCGATTCTCGCCTTCGTCGAAGGGGAAAATGAGGCCGACGCTAAAACTCGCGGTCAGCGCGACGCCGATGGCCAGGTGGATCAGCGCCAGTAGGCGAAAGATAATCCCGTAATTCATGCTGTTCGATTAGCCTTTGCTCGTGAGCATTTTGATCACTTCTTTGCGGCTGGTCTCATCTACCGCCAGGAGTACGCGATCGCCTCGTTCAATCTTGTCTTCCGCCCCCGGTACGTTGGCGTCCGCGCCCCGCAGGAGGGCTACGATCAGGCACCCTTCCGGGAGATGCAGTTCCACGAGGTTCTTGCCGACCGCTGAGCTGTCGGGGGATACCGCTACTTCGATGAGGCGGGTCGTCCGTACCGACATCGAAGAGAGTTCCACCACGGTCTCCCGCTCGAGGTAGCGGATGAGTTCCTTGACCGAGGCTTGGCGGGGGGAGACGACCGAGGCCACTCCCATCGAGATTCGTAGGTCTTCGAGCAGCTCTTCGTAGTCCGGCTTGTTGATGACCAGTTGCACGTGCTTTGCCCCGAGTTTTGAGGCCTGAAGGCAGGTCATGATGTTGTGCTCGTCCTCTTTGGTGCAGGCTACAAAGTAGTCGACGCTGTCGATCTGCTCTTCTTCGAGAAGTCGGCGCGAGGTCGCATCGCCCTGCACAACGGTGATCCCGGGGAACCGGCTCGCCAGTTGTTCGCAACTTTCCAGGTTGGGCTCGATCACCCGCACGCGGAACCGGGGGTGCTTGAGAAGACGAATCAGTGAGATGGAGATTTCCGATCCGCCGTAGAGGACGACGCGAACCGTCCCTTCCGTTTCCCCCGGTTCAACGCGCTGGCGGAACTCGGACACGGCTTCAGGATTTCCAAAGACAGTCAGCTGGTCCCCCGCAGCTAGGGCCGAGTCCGCACGGGCGACCATCGTCTCCCCGTCGCGGGTGACCATCCCCACCCGCATCCGCGGGTTGATTTTCATCTCACGCAGGGTGACTCCGATCAGCTTGCTTCGCGGGGAAACTGCCATGTTCTGCACTTCGATCTGCCCCCGCGCAAAGTGCTCGATCGCCACCCGCCCGGGGTGCCGGATCGCTTTCGCCAGTTCGACCGCACAGAGCATCTCCGGATTTAAAAAGAAATCCACGTCGAAGAGCTGCTGATAGTCCATCCGGCTGTGGTCCAGGTAGGTCTGGTCGTGGATCCGGGCAACGGTGAAAAGGTTGTTTCCGAGTTCGTGCGCCACTTTGCAGGCCACGAGGTTGGTCCGGTCATCACTGGTGAGTGACACAAAGTTTCGCGCCTTGGCGATCCCCGCATCGACCAGCATCCCCGCAGAGCTTCCGTTGCCGCACATCACTTTCACGTCTTGCTCCTCATCAATACGATCCGCTCCCGCGGACGATTTTTCGATGAGGGTGACGCTGTGTCCCCTTCGGCTAAGACTTTGGCAGATGAAGCTGCCAACTTCCCCGGCTCCGACGATAATGGTCTTCATAGTAGGGCCCTTACTACTCGCCCAACCCCGTCGGAGACGAGAGGAATTTACGAGCTCCGATTTCAGCGAGTCCCCGGCCCGGGAAGGTCTCCTCCGTGGTGAGGCCGTTCTTCCCCCCAAATCGCGATCCCCGCCTCCGTTCTCTTCCGCCGTCGCGGTCAGTTCTCATTAACTCTCGCTCTCGAACGGTTTTCTGCTTTCGATTTCACTAGTTTATGACGTTCCCCTCTCTATCAGCGTTTCGTAGTGAACGACTACGGTTTGTAGGATTGCTCTTCCTCTACGCTCTGTTCCTTGGTGTGGCTCTCTGGGTTTCCTACGAGCTTCGTTTCGATTTCAATATCAACGAGCAGTACCGATCAAATCTCGCCAAGGGGCTTCTCTTCGCGCTTCCCATTCAGCTGTTCCTTCTCTGGCGCTTCGGCCAGTTCCGGGGGCTGTTGTCCTTTTTTCGCATCCCCGATCTCTACCGCCTCTTTCTAGCGCTCTTCATCGCAAGCGGGATCCTCTTTATCATGCGAATGAGCGGGCTCAAGTTTTTGCCGCTCATCCCACGGGGCGTCATTCTGGCCGATCTTCTGTTTTCTGTCGTCCTCATCGTCGCGTTCCGGACCAGTCTTAGGATCTATCGCGAAAAGTATCAGACCGGGAGTGGGGTTGCCGTAGCCGATCGTCATCGGTTGGCCATTATCGGTGCCGGTTCCACGGGCGCGTCTTTGGCTGCAGACCTTCTGTCGCGCTCGCAGCTCGGGTTGCGCCCGGTCGTCTTCTTCGATGACGATCCGGAAAAGATCGGGCGGGATATTCACGGGATTCCCATTGTCGGGGGCGCCGAGGATTTGGTGACCGCTGCCGCCGATTTTGGGGCCACCCGGGTCGCCATTGCTATTCCTTCCCTGCAGGCGAAACGCATCCGCACCATTCTCGATCGGGCGCGGGAGGTCGGCTTGGAGACGGTGATTGTCCCCGGTATCCACGAGCTGTCAACGGGGCAGGTACGGGTTGAGGAGATGCGAGAGGTCTCCGTCGAGGACCTTTTGGGCCGCGAGCCGGTTTCGATTCAAACCGAGTCCATTGCCGGGATTGTGCAGGGCAAGGTGGTGTTCGTTACCGGCGCCGGCGGTAGTATCGGGTCAGAGCTGGTCCGGCAGATTCTGTCCTTTGCTCCCGCCAAAATGATTTTGATCGACGCTTCCGAGGAGGCGATCTTTGAGATCAACGCCGAGATCGCTGAGAGAAATACCTCAGTCGAGGTGGTGGCCAGGGTCGTCAATTTCCGCGACGCCCACCCGGTGCGGGCCCTCCTGGCAGAGTTTCGCCCTTCCATTCTGTTTCACGCCGCCGCTTATAAGCATGTCCCGCTGATGGAGGGCCAGCCGTGGGAGGCCGTGGCGAATAATTCCCTGGGCACCTACACGCTCGGCCAATGGGCCATTGAGTTCGGTGTCGAGCGCTTTGTCCTCATTTCCACCGATAAGGCGAT
>CEOD01009402.1_pt1 | contig 14939 bp, 13 predicted proteins | sample 530341 | NCBI WGS metagenome assembly CEOD01 (sample SAMEA2619950, study PRJEB7988) | marine metagenome | isolation source: saline water (ENVO:00002010), including | reverse complement strand
GCTGCTTGGTTTTCCATTAAGCGTGCCATGTTCTCACGGTTATGACCTTCAAGGCCACGAAGAAGACCTGTGCGGGTCCACTTTTCTTGAATACGAGAGGCTTCTTGACCGACGTGACGATCGCGAATGCCTTCTGTTAAGTTATTTAAAGTAAATGTACGACTCATTTTTTTCTCCTGTGAAAGTAGTCTTATTTATTTTATAAACCGGCCAAACGTTGCCATCTACTTAACTCATTGTTAGAAGATGTTGCGTTTGACTGAGCAGATGTAGTTGGACGAGATGAACTTCCAAGAATTCTAGATTCTGTAAGCGTACCTTTATCTGAGCTACGTCTGAACGTTTCAGTTAATGAAGAATACAAAGATTTTGCTTCTTGTAATGATTGTGCTTCATCCAAAGCCTTGATAACAGACTTTTTCTGACTTTCGTTGAGGCTTTTGTTTTGCAACAATTTGTTAACATACAAAAGCTTTGCATTAAATAAATTGAGATCTTCCAACTGTTCACGAAGAGAATTAACAGCCCCTCTGTATTTATTCAGTTTCTCTGACTGAGCTCGATTTTGACGTCTCAGCTGGCGCAAGGCCTCGTTAAGTTTGTTAAGTTGTGGCGGTGTTGTGAAAGCATCTTTACCTTCACTTCCTCCACCGAAAGCACCTCTAACGCCGGCCTTTCCTTTACCTTTACCACCAAATGATCCATCGACGCCGGCTTTGCCGCCACCTTTGCCACCAAAATGATGATCCATTTTTCCTTCACGTACTAGACGCTTAATTCTGTTGATTTCTTGGCGGAGAACACGTGGATCAACATTAAATACTTCATCAAGTTGCTCTGCTCCTTCGTCTTCGTCTCCCATTAAGTCACCCATGTCTTCCATTGGAGGCATGTCATCCATCGGAGGAAGATCACCACCTTCAGCACCACCAAATCCTAAATCATCACTAAGATCTAGATCGAATTCTTGTGCCAGTTCTGCTAAAGCGCCTTCGAGATCTGCTTTAGATATCATATCGCCGCCACCTGCAGGAGCATCATCCATAGGAGGAAGGTCGTCCATTGGAGGAAGATCAGACTCAACACCTTCTTCGTCGGCTTCGTCACCTGCCTCTTCTTCATCTTGCTCAAGAAGAAAGCTAAACTCTTCGTAAAGTTCTTTGAGTTCATTGTCTAACTTTTCTTCTTCCATGGCAGCCTCATCGTATTCTTCCATGTATTCGTTTTTTTCTTCCTTGTCGATAGCTTCCCTTAATGTTCTAAGGTCAACTTCATAATATTTTCTAGACATCGTCTCTCCTTTCTTGCTAGATAATTTGTCAGCACTCTCATCAAGCCTGTGTGATAAATTTAACAGTTGATCTCGCTGGTCATCATCCATCGATGCAACTGCTCCTTTTACAGCACTGAAAAGTGCTTCTTTTGACTTAGACTCATTTAGAGAATCTAAATTTTCTTCACCAATTAAATTAATTAAAGACGACAAAGCGCTTTCGTCAAGATAAACTTCTTCATTGAGATCTTCAATGTCCTCTTTTACGTCTTCAATATCATCATGATTATTTTCAAGCAGTTGCTCTTCAATAAATTCTCTAATTTGAGGGGTAACTGATTCGAGAATTGCTTTCTTAGCGTTCTCTTCAGCGACCTCTTTGAGTTTTTTGGCATCTGCGATTGCTTCTTCAAATAATTTACTCATAAAATAAACCTCTGTATGCATTTAATTATTACGATACTTCTTAAATATCATAAAAATTATAATTTATCTCATTAATAAGTTTCTTAACTCTGTTGTTGTGCTTGATCATTGCTCTTTCATGGCTGGCAATAATATCGTTTAAACTAAAGATAGGATTGTTATCATCTTCGTTATGACGAGGTAATGGCGCCCTAGAAGTCCCATAATACGTCCCGTACATGTCCACTCTTGGTCTAGTATAAAGTCTAGGGTAGGTTGTTGATGACATCGATGTCTTTGCAACTTTTTGCCCTCGGGATCCTCTGTATGTAAGGTTTGGACTAGAACCCTTCATTGCTGTTGTCGTATGATCACTAAATTCTGATAAATTAGTATACGCGCCTGTATAACTACTCAACCGATTAGCTACATCACCCGGATCCTTCATGGGGATATTACCGTCTACTTTCGTTATCAGTGCTTTATCAACTTCTTCTACTTCGTCCTCTTCTAATTGCACAGGGTCAGGTTCATCGTATATACCAAAATTACTACCTATAATGCGCGGAGATCCTAATGGTCCATTTTTTATTTGCCCATAGCCGTGCCCTAGTTTTGAATCTGCTGGACCGAAATATATTTCGTATAAATTACTACGCTTTGCCATCTGATCCCTTGTAAGATCGACCTGATATGTAATTTCTTAAAACTGACTGATTGGCTATTTTAGGTGACGTTTCGTGAGGTGAAACTAAACCGCCCATACCGCTTCCAAATTCAACATTTAATTCCGGATCCGGTAATTCACCATTGTAAACAGGTTGATCCGCAGCATTTACACTGCCCGGTCCGGGTGAAGCAAGATTAGGAACGTATGGTGAAGCCGGAAGACCTCCACCACCTGTTTCTACTTCTTCTAAATTAGGAACTGGGTTCTGCGGATTTCCTTTAAAATCTCTGTCATATGAATTAATACCTTTTCCGTTTAAAACAATACCTGTCATTACTAATTCTTGGAAAGCTTTTTTTCTTTCTTCGTCAGACAATTCACCATTATAGATAGGCGAAGATGGAAAAGACGCTCTAATATTTTGATCTCTTCTTGCACCCTTTGGTTTATTTGGCGGTGTTGCTGTACTTAAAATTGTCTGTCTTTGTTCAGGCATTACTTCTTTCCTTTCTTAATATTTTTAATTAATTTTAATTTAAGAGTATTTAAATCTTTTTCTTCTTTAAGGCTTTTTGGCGTAATACTATTGACCTTCTTTAAAAGTCTTAACTGGTTTAAAAGCTTAGTATTTTCCTTCAACATTTTTTTTGTTAAAAATTCTTTAACGTTTTCTTTTTCTTCTGCTATTATCTGCTTAATAATATCAGGCGTAAGTTTCTTTACATTTCTCAAAATTTCCTCCCGGCTTACTAATAAATATTAAGAAAAAAAATATTTAACTAACTTTTTCTAATTGATGGCGCAAAAGCGAGATTTGCCCATTTTGATGCTGATTCTCCAAAAAGATCCTCAGGGAGTGACTGATCAACCACCTTAGCTGCCTTATCTCCTTGCGTGGATACAGAAGGGCCCGTTGACCTACCGTTTTGTTTTTGCTCCACCAGAGTTGTCATCGCTGTATCTTCAAAAATGTTTGCCATGATAGGGTCGTCTGTTAAACTACTCACTCTTTCTTTGATTGCGTTACTAGCAACGTTTTCTTTACGCACCTTGTCAACACCTGTTGTGATACTGTCTAAGTAAGATTTTCTTCTAGAAGATGATTGTTGAGATTTTGCTGTGGATGAATTCATGTCAATTCTTTCTTCTTTTATTAAGCGTTCGTTTGCTTCGTACAAAGATCCTTTCATTTCTCTAGCTTCGCTAACAGTTGCCTGTTTATTACCGATCAGGCCTTCTGCCAAGATTTCTATCAAGCATTCTTTTACAAGACTTTTTATCACGTTTCTACTTTTTAATTTTTTGTTCATCACCACCTCAATATGTCGTTAAACATTCTATCTATTTTATCTGTCTGGTTAAAAAATTTGTCCAAATCTTTTCTTAAAACACGATGTTCTTTTAACATAAAAGCTCCAGGTGTACTAGGTTCAGATACCATATCAAAGCATATTAACTGAAAATCTTCTTGCACATATTGATTTCCACCCTTGGCAACAGTTGAACCTACACCTCGTGAACTAATTCCTAAAGTTACACCGCTCTCTATCAACGACTGAATAATTTTACCGCTAGGCGTGTCTAATATTTCTATTCTTCCGTATACGTCGTTGCCCTGCATATAAGCTTCTCTAACAATATGGGATGCATTTTTAAGTTCAATAACAGAAGAATCAGGATGATCACACTCACCTAGAGCTCTGTTTTCTTGAATTAATTTTTGATAATTCATTATTTCTCGCTCTAATATTGCTCTAGGGTAAACTCTACCATTCTGATTTAATGTGTCTGCTCTTTGAATGATACCGGATAGCATAATTTTTCCGCCGTATTTTTCTCGTGACTCTTTAATCATTTGTTTTGAACACTGAATGGGTGTCCATTCTCTCAATACGCTAAGTTGATCTACAGGCATTTAAATCTCCTTTTTAATTTCACTAATTAATTTTGTTAAAGTTAAAAACTTCACAATATTTTCATCATTGACATTATTTTCATTCAAGCTAATTATTTTATTTTTGACATTATCTAGCTTCGATAAAAGGTGTTTGTTATCTGTTCTATCTTCAAATTCTTCTAAAGCAGTCAGTGTTTGATTCTTTTTGTTTTTAAAGAATTCTACTAATTGTCTTGGATTTTTTTGATTGAAAATGTAATGTTCTATGATTGTTTTTTGATCATTGCTTAATTGCTGACCGTATTCTTTGTTAAATTTTTCCGTCATTAATTTCAAGACTAGTCTGTCACTGTGTTCCATCGTGATCTGACTGTCTATTTTACTAGATTTTTCTTTTAACAATAGTTCGCCTAACCTTGTTTCTAAATCAACTAATTTTTTTATGTCCCTATCTTTCTTTCGCCACTCATTTAAAGTTAACTGTACTAGACCTAGGTCTCTATAGTCTGGAATATTATTGTAATAGAAATCTTTATCATTGATTTTATAGTTTATGTCTTTCAAGAGATTAGATTTTTCTTTCTCTAACTTTTTTTCATTAAGGTTTCTGCTAGCTGCTTTTGCCTCATTAAGAATAGAAGCAACAACGTGGGTGTTAGACACATGAGATTTTGACAATGCATTAAAAAGTCTGAATTCTTTATACAGTTCTGTACCCTTTCTAAAGTGCTTTTCAATAATTTTTGTTGTTATCTTGGCTTCTTTTTTATTGCCTTCTAACAAGTTTGAAGTAATATTCTTCAATAAAAGCTCGTATATTATTCCTACGTTTCTTTTTTTGTTATGTTTCATTATCATCCTCTCCTGAAGAATTATTCTCAGAAATAATTATATTGGTATTTACTTGTTTACCATAAGTATTATCAAAACGTTGTAAAGTCGATTTAATTCTATCATTCATTTTTGCATTAACTGATATTTGCTTATTAAGAAAGTCATCGATGTTAAATGCATCTTCTTCTAGCAAGTCTTTAGCATTTGGTGGCTTTTCCGGCTTTATAACTGAATTTAACTCATATTCTAATTCATCCATACCAGCATTAGCAGGATCATCTCTTTTTCTAACTTTCATAGAATTGTTTGTACCTGTTGCAAATGAGTTTTTATTTTCACCGCGCCGATCTTTTTTTATTTTGGATTTTTCATCTAACTCATCTAAGCTCAGTTCAATGAGTTTCTGTACTTTGATTGGGTATTCTTCGTCATTAATAGACTGCTGTTCAGATAAAGCGCCCAGATCAATTCCTCCGCCGGCGCCTAACTCTACATTACCACCATCAAACTGTGGTAACCCTGCAGCAGGATTTTCAGGACCGTCTGGAGCTGATAACTGCGTTGCTTCTATCTCTAAATCAGTAACTTTATCTTGTTTCATACCTTTTTGGATAGACTTAATTTCATCATCTGTGAGTCTTAAAATATTTTTTTGGACCCAAGTTCTATCAACTAAACCAGCAGTTTGAAGCGCGGTACCTGCTGTCGTGAATTTAGTATTGTAAAGTTCTAGTTTTTGTTGTTGTGCTATCGTGGAAGGATTTGACAGCATCAATTTAAAATCTAACAAGTCTTCTGACGAGTAACCATTGCAATAAAGATGCACGATTGCGATCTTGTTCATTTCTGAGAGTATGGTCCTCTGTATTCTGGCAATTGTCCTACTAAATCTGATGTCTTCTTGAGAAAGTGTCGCCTTTGCACCTAAACCTTCATCGTAGCCTAAATAAGCTTTAGGAATTTTAAGTGCTGCAAAAAGTTTTTTCTGAATATACTCGACGTCGTTTGTCTCACCTGCGATTGTCTGACCGGTCACACTGTCTATTTTTGTCCCACTGTCTCCACCACGAACAGGTATAAAATAATCCTCATCAATTGAGAGTGGGTTATATCTTAAATCTACTCGACCATTAGACTTGTCAACAATAGATGATCTTTTTAAAGAAGACTGTGCCTGTTCCATATAATTTGCAACTTCTTCAGGTGGGACATTACCTACGTCAATATAGAAAACTCTCCTATCCGGAGCCCTTACAATTCTATGAACTAACATTGCGTCTTCTAATAAAATCATCTGACGCCAGATTCTTCTGGCAGGTTCAAGAACAGACGATCCGTACGGTAAAAAAGCATCGTTCCCAAGTAGACGCATATGAGAGACTTGCCAGTTTTCTAAAACTTGATTTCCTTGAGTCACCCATCTAAAGCGAACTGCCATTGGATCATTAGGATCAAAACCTTCTTCTCGCTCAATTTCTGATATTGGTAAGGGATACGCATTTATCACGCCGTGTTTAGGGTGAACGTCATTAAAGAGAAAACAATCACCGTACTTTACTAAGTTTCTAACCCAAGATGACATGTTAAATTCTACGTTAAGAGTGTCATAAAACAACTCTTTTAAGAGCTGCTGTATTTTTGAATTATCAGAATATATGTGCAAAGTTTTACCGCTCTCATCAGCAGATACTGACTCTTCTGAGTATATGTCAAGTGCACTAGCAATTTCTGGTGTGTATTCCATTTCCGAAAAATCAGAGTAGCGCGCCATTCTATCATAAGTTCCGTAAGCAGACATTGCGTTGCTGTAAACTTGTGATTGATTTTTCCTAAATGATTCAAAAGCAGAAGCTGTATAACCCTTATCGTTATCTTTAAGTACACTTCTTTTAACAACCGGGCCGCTTCTAAAGAGCCTGGTCAACCTTTGAAAAAGATTTCTTGAATTATTTTGTGCCATTTATTACCTCTATAATAACCAACTGTTATCTTTAATATTTATTCTGTTTTTTGCTGTCGTAGAGTACTCATTACTTTTTGGCCCAGATTCTCTATTTTGATTACTTATACTTCCTCTAGAGAAGATATTAACCGGTGTTGTCGCAGCTTCAGGGGTGTCACTGTATGGCGTTGCTTTTCTACTCATTGCACTAAGCATCGCGTCGTTCAGAGCTTTTGTATTTTTACTATAATCAGATGATGCATCAAAAAGCCAAGTTCCGATTGCTAAACTCATGACTAGATCGTCGTTGTAACCTCTTCTCGCTGATGCTTTCCCATTAGAATTGACTGCAAACACTTTTAATTCCTCGTAGAACCTACTAGAGTATACAGCAAGTTGCTTATTTCTTAAAACTTCTTCGAGTTTTGTCAATATAGTCCCTCTAGTCTTGCCGTTAGTATTGAATCCAGCTACATCTGGTGTTTGTTGAGGTACATAGCCCCCGATATAAACACCTTTTCGTCTTCTATAGTAAAGTCTAGGGTAGTTTAATTCTTGAAGCTTGAGGATTGTTGCATACCCATAGCTGTTATTTTCCGGACAGACCAAAGCTTTGTTGTACTTCATTCCGTATTCATTAATGAGCTCGGCAAATTTATCCGGTCTAATTTTTCCCTTATACTCAGCAACTACTTCAGAATTAGATACGTCTATTATGTGAAAAGTAGAATAGTCTTTAGCATCACCTCTTGCAACGTCAGCCGAGATTACGTATTCGTTTTCTGTTAGTGGCTGCTTCCAGATCCACACGTTGTTATCTGGGCCTTCTCTCATCTTTGGAGGTGTAATAATACTTCCAAGCCACTCAATTGTAACTGTGTCTAAATACGTTTCACCAGATATTGCAAAATCACAAAGGTATTCTTGTGCGATCTGTCTTTTTGACATGTTTGCTGTTGTTCTAGCAAACCAATCTTCTCCTCTTTCTGGGTGAGCATCCCACATTATCTTTATAGGGTTGAATTCATTAACACCCGCTTCAGCTTCTGTGTATAATTTATGATATTGACCACCGACTCCGTTTGGTGTAGACAAGATAATAACATTACCCCCGGTAGAAATCGTAGGATATATACCAGTCCAAATTGTGTCAAAATTTCTTACAAAAGCAGCCTCATCAACAATTAATAAAGAGAGAGCCTCAGATCGACCGGCGTCTTCTGAGGTTGGGATGGCTTTGATTTGGGATCCGTGACTAAACATTATCTCTTGTTTATTGTTTGAAACAATGTCAGGTAGAAGAAGCCACTTTGGTAAAGACTTAATCATGGTCTTGACTTTGATAATAAAGTTTTGTGCAACTTTAAGTTTAGTTGCGATAATAAGAATATTTTTCTCTTTTTTAAAAATGGCCATCCAAACAGAGTAAGCAGCAACTAGTGTAGAAAGGCCAAGTTGTCTAGACTTAAGAACAATATTGAATCTGTGTTCATTAAAGTCCTCTACACATTCTTCTTGAAATGGAAACATTTCAAAAGGAATAAGCCCTCTTGTAGGGTGTTGTATCTTTACATAACTTTTGAAGAAATAATTAGGATCTTTACCACACTTAATGATCTCAGCAATTTGCGCTTTTTTGGTGATTTTAGCCATTAACTGACCTCGAAATAAGCTCTTCTAAAAATGTAAGCTTGACGTGTCTCTGCATAGTGATTAATCATCTGAACATCTGTAGATCTTTTGTTTTTATCTTCTTTTGTCTTTAAAGCACGTCCAGCGTTCTCTTTCTTTTTAAAATCTTTTTTTAATTCAGACATGTATTTATTTATTCTTTGGTCTAGCTCCCCTTCGGTGTCAGATATTACTTGGTGTTGATAACCGTGCGGGCCTAAATTCTTGATACACAATGACGTCACACACAGTTGGTCTCCTTGTAAAGACGATTTTGTTGCAACAGTTGATTCATCATATTTACCTAATCTAGACGGATAAGGGCTTGTGGTTGAGCTTTTTCCAAATGTATCATTAATTAAATTTCCTAAAGTATTTACTTCTTCGAAGCTAAGTGACATATTATTTCTCCTTACTATTTTTTCTATAAAGTTTTCTTCTTATAGATATATAACTTCTAACATCAGTTTTATTTGGTCTCCACCCATTTTTCCACTCTTTTCTTCTAGACTCAGCGAATTGTAAGAAGCATTCATTGCAGCACTCATACAATTCGTTAGACTCAAAGTCTTTTTTTGTAATAAGCGGATAATCACAGACTGTGCAGTAAAAATTTTCTTTTTTTACTTCTCCAATAACTTTGATTTTACGGCTGGTAGACATATGAGTCGACTCCTTTTCTTAAAATGTCAATATTATTGTCGACAATGTCTTTAATTTCATCAATATGTGATATAACAATAATATTCTTAAACCACTTCTTAAGTGACTGCAGTAGTTTTCCGCATGCTTCTAAGTTTGTTTCATCCAGCGCACCAAATCCTTCATCAATCATTAACATATTTGTCTTAGGGAGAGATGATACATTAATTAATGCGACTCGTATAGCTAAAGATGCCATCATTTTTTCCATTCCTGATCCTAGTTCAATTATACGCTTGCTGTCCCCATAGTTAATAAATATATCCATTGTATTACTATCTAAGTCTGCTTCTAAATCAACTGTAAACCCGACAACCCCTTTAAGAATTTTAGATATCTCTGCGTTTATCTGTGGCAACATGGCATGTATAATTTGTACCGGTATGCCTTTATTTGAAGTCGCTTGTGAAAAAAGATCATATATTCTTAAAGACTTGCTAATTTTTTCATACTCTCTTTTCTGTTTTGTCAAAACGCTTTTTTCAGCTTTTTCTTTTGCTAGCTTTGTAATAAGACTAGTTCTATTATTGTCTGAACTTTCAATTAGCTCGTTTGTTTGTTTAATCCTTCTTTCAATCAAGGTATGAGCGTCGTCTGTATCTTGATTGTCAAATCTTTCTTTTAAGTCTAAATACTCTTTTTCCAAGCTAGTAATTTTTGGCTTTAAATTGTCGATATCTTTTTCATGGCCTTTAATTTTAATTTTAATAGAAGATATTGATGTCACCAATTCTGATTTTCTTTGGAGAATTGCGTTGTATTTGTCCAATTCTTCGCTGTAATTTTTTCTTCCAAGCTTTCGAAATGCAGATTTTAGATCGTCAACTTTTACCTTAAGCGCTGTCACCTTATCTCGCTGTTTTTCTAGTTTTCTTTTATTTGAATGGGACTCTTTTATAAACTTACATTTAGGAAACTGATCACCGCAAGGTACTTCTTTAAGTTTTTCTACAGACTTTTCAATAAAAGAAAGCTCTTTTCTCTCGTACTTAAGGTCACTTTGCATCGAAGATAAAAGGTTTTCAATCTCTTTTTGTGCGTCTCTTTTTTCTCTAATTTCATCAGGATTAATATTACTTAAAAACAAGTCTACTTTTGATATTTTTTGATCTGTTTCAAATATTTCATCTTTAAGTTTATCTCTTGTCAGTGTTATATCTTCTAAAGACTTCAGACTGTTCTTCCACTTTGACTGTGCAACTGATACTTGTAATTGTGTTATGTAGTCATGTTTAACGTTTGAGTGTAAATCTTTTACATACGCCTCATAGTCTTCTTTAAGTAATGTCAGTTTTGATTCTTCCTCAGATATCAACGCTTCAATGTTTTTAATAGAAGCAGCTTTGATATTTATCTGCTTATTCCAGTCACCTTTGTTTAAGGTCTGAGCTTGTTGTTTGAGCGCAGCTGATTCTTTCTTTGAAAATTCATTCATTCCGTCGAATACGGTCAAGTCTAGAAAATTAGCTAGGATTGCTTTTCTAGCTGAGGCTTTTTCTTTGATAAAGTTGTTCATATCGCCTTGCGAAGATAAAGAAGTCATTAAGAATTCTTCAGATGATCCAATCATACCCCTAATGATCTTTTCAGTTTCTCGTCTTTGTTCTTCAGTTAAGTCTTCAATTACATCACCGCTCTTATCAAGTCGGTAGAACTTAAGGGTTGTTGGTGCCCAAACATTCTTTTTTGTCTGCTTTTTAACTGTCTGCCTAATAATTCGGTACGGAACATTATTAATGGAGATATCTAATTCTGCCTTGCAGTGATTTTTTCTGGTATTAATTAGATGAATATTCTTTATAGCACCTCTATCAGACGTGTTAAAGAGAGCATATGCAATAGTACCAATGATCGAAGATTTACCCCTAGCGTTTCTACCAAAAATACCTGTAATGCCCGGCATGTTCTCAAAATTGATGTAATTACCGTCTTTGTAAGAAAAACAGTTGTCAAATTTTAGACTGTTTATGGACCATCTAACATTCCTAAGATCTCTGTCAGATTGTGCTATTTCAGAAAGGCTTCTATCAACCAGGTCATCTAGTTTAGATAGATCAGCGTCAGTTAGATTATTGCTTTTGTAGTACTCCCTAATCAGTTCTTTATGTTTATCAGGACTCCTTAAATCGATAGACATCGTCTTACCTGATCTCGTCTGTATCGTGTCAGAATCAAATTTAGACTCGACCTTAAATACAACTTCTGAAGCTGCTTTTTGTTTTGTCAATATTTTTTGGAGTCTTCTTGCATCTGCCTGACTAATATAATTGTCAGCACGTATTCTAAATCTAGAAAGATTAGGGTATTCTTTGCATTTATTGTAAGTTCTTTGTACAGTACCTTGCCAGTCAACAGTTACAAAGTGATATCTGTTTTCAACAGGATAAAATTGACATGTAAAAGTATCAGCGTCCTTAATGTCCCACAACAAAAAGCCTTTTTCGTTGTCTTCACCAAAATTCTGCTGAATTGTCGATCCACTATAGGCTATCGTTTCTTTCTTATTTAAGAATTGTCGCTTATGAATATCACCTAACATTGCAAAGTCATATGATTTAAAGAGATCCAATGTGGACTCGCCTTCAAGCTGCCAGTCCACATCGGTGAGACTACCTCTTACAGCACCATGATACAAAGCGATACTAATATTGTCTTTGGTAGGTTTAGCTTTAAAGAAGTTTTCTTCATCAAAACAAGATAACACACACCATTCAAACCCTGGAGCAAACTCATAAGTACCTGACTTTTTGTACAGGTGTATCCTAGGGTTGTCTAATGCCTCAATTATGGGTGTAATTGCATCTTGTCTGTCTCTATTAAGTATAAGGCCGTCGTGGTTCCCGAGAATGACATGTGTTGGTGCTATTTTAGCTAGGCCATTAAACCACCAGCACAAGTTTTGTATTAACTCTGGGGATATACCTTGGGTCTTAGAATGTACAATATCACCACCTACATAGATAATATCAGGTTGCAGCTCTTCAGCTTGCCTAAATAGGTCTTTGAAGGCTAAAACGTATTCTTGATGGCGAGACAAGCCTCGCCAGTGGATATCAGCTATGTGAAGTATTTTCATATTGGAGTCCTTATTCTTTCATTACCACTTTGGTATCTTTTTTGTCAACTTGAAATTGTGGTTCGCACCCTGGTATTATAACCCAACATCTTTTAGATTTACAAGGTTTTGGTTTAGGTGCATATCCATCAGTCATAATAATATAGCCGTCATATTTAGCAATATTCTTCCTAAAGTGATCCTCAACACAATTAAAACATGTGCCTCCACCTCGAGTGCGATATGCCTTACGAACGGTTTTGTTCTTTTTCCAAACAAACTCGCTAGCTTCATCAACTGATGTATCGAAGTGATAGATGGTAAATGTTACACGCTTTGCCAGTTCATTAAGAGTATTGAACAGTAGTTGCAGTTCATGATCACCAACGGAACCAGACTGATCGATATAAACAGCAATATTTGATGTATAGCTTGTTTTTCGACCAGGGTGAATGTATGGGTACTTCTTGTTGATTCGTTTAAAGGTTCTAGATCGATTTGCTTTTTGTTTAGAACCACAGAAGTACCTTAATACGTTGCGCCAGTCAATTTCATCTGAGAACATTGCCTGTATTTCACCTTGCATGCTAGCACCAACTGAACCCCAAGAACGGTTTTTCGAAGCTCTTTTAGCTGCTTTTTTGACTATTTCTTTGATTTTAGCATCAGCCATGGCTTTTTCAGCATCAGATAATTCTTCATCAAAGTGATGATCAAAACCCTGGCCAGGTCTACCGTTACCAGCTGATGGTTTGCAGTCACCGCTTCCGTTTCCGCTCCCTTCACCAAAACCATTCTCACAAGATCCTTCACCCTCTCCGGACCCCATTGCTTCTTGAATAGCTTCTTGTATTTCTTCATCATTCATGATTCTTTCCATATACCATTCAGATGACTTATTAAGCGGCATTGATTTGATAAAATCACTCATTTTAACTTGAGAAGGTGATGGTGTGTAATCAGCTGGAAATTTTGTTGCTTGCCCGGGAACTAAACCACCTTCTGGTAATTCATCAAGTGGTATTGTGGAATTGATGGCTAAGTCGGTTGCAATATTCCACATAAGGTGTGGGTTTTGCTTTCTACCGGAAACGTGCTGGTATATAAGGTGGTAACACTCATGTTTGAGTAACCCAAATACCTTTTTTGTAGTTAATTTACCAACAAAGTCTGGGTTCCAGTGTAGGGTAAAATCACCACCAGCACATGAAACACCAGCTGTTGGAATGGCATAGGTTTTTTGGCGTCGAATATGACTCATGATATCTGAAAAGAATGGCTCGTTCAACAAGAACTTAAGCATAATCTTCTTAAATCTTTCATCAGTTAATTCTTCTTTTGTTTGTGTATCAGCTATTTCTATCATATAACCTCCTGTGGTTGTTTATATTATATAATACTTTGGCCTAGGTTACATTTTAGACATTATTTGCTGCATTAACAACTTTAACAACCTTACTACCAAGAAACTTGTGGAATTTTTTAATATTGTCAAGGTGTTTTGTTTCCATTAGTAAGTTCATAAAATTAACTAGCATTTCATCTGAACAACTGTCAATGAAGCCAGAAGCTCTTTTTGCTTGCGGGATTGTCACATCATTATTTTTTAGATAGGTAATTGTGACACTTAAAAGGTCATTCTTTTTGTCATTTGTCAACTTATCTATTTTAGACTTTACGCCGTTCTTGCCGTCATGATATCGATTAAGCAAGTCCTTTGCACCAAATTTTTGAGCATGGTTTTGGACATAGTCACTAAATGCAATTGTACCAGCTTCGCCAATAAACCCCAAACCAATAGAGAAGATAAGACTGTCATAATCATCACCACACTTGTTAGATGGGTCTAGATTTGCATGTTTGAGTGCCTTGTCAAAACGAGCCCATGATGCAGGATTTGGGTACACTGTGCCTGGTTCGAATGTACCTGTATGACGAAGTCGAGCAGGGTACTTCTTAATAAAATCAATAGTGAGTGGATCAATATTACCAATGGTTTCTGCCCATTCTAACCAATCTTCAGTTGTTGGTTCTAAGTCAATAGACCAGAAACGACGAAGAAGAGCAGGGTCCATTTCAGTAACTTGGTAGTCACTACCTTCATTAACTGCTGCATAGACACGAGTTTCTGGATGAAGCTTGTGACCGTTAAGCTCGCGGTCCAATACAATTTGGAAAGCACATTGTTGCACTTCTAAGGTTGCACGGTTAAGCTCATCGAAGAATAAAACACGTGGTTCATTACAAGCTTCAATAAACCAGTTAACTGGTGCAAATCTTGTTGTGCCATCGACCAATTCTGGAAGGCCAATAAGGTCACCTTCAGTCATATATGAAAGGCGGCGATCCAATACTTCTAGTCCGATTTCTTTACCAATCTGGTGAAAGATATGTGATTTACCAATACCGGTTGGTCCTTTTACTAATACTGAAATTTCTGGTGGAAGGTTTGATACTACTTTTACGAAGGTTTTGATATCCATTATATCT
>CEOD01005533.1_pt1 | contig 15147 bp, 9 predicted proteins | sample 530341 | NCBI WGS metagenome assembly CEOD01 (sample SAMEA2619950, study PRJEB7988) | marine metagenome | isolation source: saline water (ENVO:00002010), including | reverse complement strand
CTTCCGTGCTGCTCGAACTCTATCCACAGGTGGCGGGACGGCTCTACTACCACGGGGGGAGTTTTGGGGGCGGCATTGGAGCGATGCTTTTGCCGTGGGATCCCCGATTCTCGAAGGCCTATCTCAACGTTCCGAGTTTTGGAAATCATCCGTTGCGGGTGACCCTTCCTTGCCGGGGTAGTGGAGACGCGGTGACGCGCTATTATAAGGATGGCCACCCCGAGGTGCTTGAGGTCTTACGTTACTTTGATGCTGCGATTGCCGCCCGACACATCGAGATACCAGTGTTTGTCGCTGCCGCTCTTTTTGATCCGGCCGTACCGCCGCCGGGGCAATTCGCGGTATACAACGCGTTGTCGGGTCACAAGGAATTGTACTTGCGCCAGGCTGCCCATTTTGAACTCGAAGGAAATGGTGAGGATGACCGCGCGATTGCTGCGCGGTTGAGGCGGTTTTTTGCGGACTAACTGGGCGAGCCTGTCTGGAATATGGCCTGAGACAAATGAACTAGAGATTACACAATGGAACAGACTGACATGACTACTTTTGACGTTACTCAAGCGGGTATTGATAACCACGGGCTGCCCGTGGCAGGTGCGATCCAGGAGCTACTGGATTCCGGCAAGCGCTACCTGAGCTTTCCCGCAGGAAGCTACACGTTTGAGAAGACGCTGAGAATCCCTTCGGGTACCAGGATCTCTGCTCATGCTGAGGCACGGTTCCGTTTGGGAGACGCAGCTGCGACTACCTGTGACGACTACCTCTTGACCAATGCCGACCACGATGTCGGGAACCGGGACATCGAGATATCCGGAGGTATCTGGGATGGTAACCAAAAGGGAAATCGACGCCCGGAAGGACTGATGGACCAGGGTTATACCGGTGCGATGCTTCACTTCTATAATGTCGAGAATCTGAAGCTTGCGGGCCTATGCCTGACCAATTCCGAGGCTTATTACGCCCGGTTTACTCACGTACATCATTTTCATATCGAGAATATCATTTTCGATTCAGATTTGATCCGCCCCAACAACGATGGCATCCATCTCGGAGGAAATTGTTCAAATGGAGTGATTCGTAATCTCTCCGCAACGACTCCGAATGTCCCCGGAGACGATCTCGTAGCTCTCAATGCCGACGATGCGCTCGGGCGTACCGAGGTGCGAGGGATGACTAGTGGTCCCATTGAGAATATTGAAATCGAGAACTTGAGTGCGACTAGTTGCCACACATTTGTTCGCTTGCTGAGTGTCGTTTCGCCGATTCGAAACGTCACCATCCGTGGCGTTCACGGTGGTTGCAATGTGGCTGCGCTCAACGGCGATGGCGCGAGAGGTTGCCGGGTGAAGGTATTCGACGAGGAGAATCCTCCGTTTGACGATGGGGTGGGGCTACTCGAGAATGTAAAGGTCTCCAATCTCAGAGTTCATAAAACAAAAAACACCAGGAATGCCCTGATCGATATTCAGGAGAGGATGAGAAACTTTGTCGTAGAGGATTTTGTCCGGGACCAGGAGGCCGACTGCGCCCCCGATACCCCGACCATTCGCTTTGCCCATGTGAAGAAGATCCAAAGAACGATCAACGGTGAGACGGTCTCCCTGGAGCCGGCGGAGGGTTCTTTTGTGAAGTCGGAGGAGTTTCTCGCACAGTTCGAACTGCTTCGAGTCGATACCTCCGTCCAGGGGAGCTGAAAGGACGTTCACACGGATACTGTAGCGAGCTCACCTCTGCCAGTGGCTGGAAGGGGTGGGCTTGGGTTCTCCGTGTTGGGTAGTCTTAGAGGCAACTCAGTGCGAGGATTTCTGCCGGTGAGAGGGCGCGATTGTAGACGGCTAAACCGGCGATGTCTCCAGTGAAGAAGTTGCCGATCTCGCCACTTCGATCGACGGCGCCGACGGTGAAGTCTGATCCGTTGGGGCCGCCGTTGTAGAGGCCACCAGCCATGGGATAGGGGTTCAAGCCCGGCCGCAGGTCCGGTTGTCCGTTCAACCAGCAGTAGCCCTGTGTGCCGTCGTAAGTCATCGCGATTACGGACCATTCATCGAACGCGACCGGTGTGGCCCCTACGGGGCCGTCGATGCAGAATTTATAGCCGGGGGTGGGGCCTCCCACATTGGAAAGGTGGCCACAGACTTGATCCCGTTCTTGCCATACGCTGATGTTCAAAAAGAGCCCGTACTGGCGTCCGCCATCGCTCTCATTCCATTGGCCCGCAATGAACTCACATCCGCGCTTTTCGTTCTTCTTTCGCTTGATCCAAGCAATCACCGTGAGATGCCCCGTCGGGCCGTGGATGTCGAGTTGAGGACAATCGTTACGGGCGAGGTTTAACCACTGCCCCTGTTCAATTCGCAGGGCTTTTCCACCCAGCGGCGCATCTGGATCGGCGACAACTTCGAGTGCACCCGATCGTGATTGCAGCGTGTAGGGTTCACCCTGTGCGGTTGGGAACTCTTTCCCGGATTGATTAAAGTGCCAGAAAGCAACCAGGTTGGGGAAGGTTTCGGGGGAGTTGTCAGGTAGGATATAAGCGGGAACGACTGTTTCCATGGGTTGGCGAGAATTGAAGAGCGTCCGAAAGAAGGCAATTCGATTTCCATTTCGCCCATAGCGCTATTCCCCGCTCCGTGATCCAGGTCGATCTGAGACGAGAACGGGCTCCTCCGTGATCTAGGCCAGCCCGTTCTCGACAATGCCAGTGGCTGAACGAGGGCCTACTCGCCGAGCTGGACGTTCTTCACTGGAGGAACCGGATCGATGATTTGCTTTGCCGCCACGAGCCGCTTTCGGAGGTCGGCATAGGGAACATCCTGGATGCTGATTCCTTTCTCCATCGCGATGATTGCGGCCTCAACTGAGGATTGAGACAAGATCATGAAGACCGGCTCCATTCGAATTGAGCCGAAGGCGATATGTGAGGCTGAGAGGCAGAAGGGCACGCAGAGATTCTCACATTCACCCCGTTTGGGTATGATGGAACGATAGGAGATCGGGTAGGGCGGGCCTGATTTGATTTGAACATCTCCTTCATTGCGAACCTTCCCGTCCATCACCACTCGGCGACAGTTGTGGGAATCCATTGTGTAAGCAGCTAGACCGACAACGTCCTCGACCGTTTCACGACCCACGCAGTGATTTTCATTCATCACCAGATCGCCAACCAGGCGACGGGCTTCGCGTACGTAGAGGGCATGGGAGAATCCGCCGGTCTCGGTGAAATCTTCAGTGGACCATCCGAACTTGCGGAAATTTTCTCGCGATTCTTCGGGAACCGAGGGGTCGCTCACGCGGAACCACATTAATCCCTTTACCCACTGGACGTGCTCTTGGAAAATCTTTTCGCGAGTGGCGTAGTCTCCTTCGGGGAAGTCGTAGTTCATCCCGATGTAGTCAGTGGAGACCGCACCGTGATTGTTCATGTCAAATTTCCCGTTTTTGCAAAAATCGTATTTGCGGAGGGTGGGAACATGACCGGCTTTGCAGTAGCGAATGAGTAATTCGTACTGGCTTCGGTCATACCCTTCCGGCTCAGTGAATGGGATCTGGCGGGCCGGGTCGTCTGTGAGGCAGAGTCTAAAATTATAGGCCTGTACCCGATGGTCTCCTTTGCCCTGTTCGTAGGGTTGGTCGTCGATACCTGGCAATAGGCCGCTCTCGGGTTTCCCCTCGATAATGTAGGGATCAACATCAAATTCAAACTGGTGCTTGTGGAGTAATTGCTGGCCGTTCACGGTCTCGCCATAGACGGAGTTGTCCTCACGTCCTACGGTGTAGCTCACTCCCGCTTTCGCCATTAGGTCACCCTCATAGGATGCGTCGATGAATTGCTTCGCTCGTACCGAAATTCCATTCTCCGTAGTGATACGAGTGATACGGGTTCCCTCCATTTCGACTTCAGAGAGAAAGCTCTCGAAATGGCACTCAACTCCGACTTCTGCTAGCCACTCACGGAAGGTTTGCTCGACGCGGTGGGGTTCTTGAAGCCAACACTCCTTCTCGCCGTAGTAACGCCCCATCCGTTCGAAAAATCTTCGGGAGTTTCCTCCAATTGCAAATTTGTTGCCAATGTCGGTAAACGAAAGGCCCCCGGCGGTCAGGCCACCTAGATGGTAGCCCGGTTCCAATAGGGCGACTGAAAGGCCGTTTTCTTTCGCGGTGATCGCCGCAATGATTCCACCGGAGTTGCCGCCGAAAACACAAAGATCCACCGAAAGGTCCAGTCCGAGATTCGTTTCCGGACGTTGATAGTAGCGAAGTTTGTTTGAGGGGTTTTCCATGAAGAAAGTATTTCAATCTTTCCGGAAGGAAGCCAAGAAAAGAGGTTTTCAAAATTTAGAAAAAAGTTATAGTTTTCATGCATGATTAGTGAGTTCACCGTACCGATCTTGCCCTTCCGGGAATGGAAGTACTTGGACGCTCATCTCATCTGGATCTATGAGGGAGTTCCTCAGGATCGCTCACGGTCGAAGGTCACCAATTTCTTCTACACGGCTTGGTATTTATGTGAGGGCGAGGTGGTCTTTGGGGTGGGTGCCCAGAAGCTCGTAGTCCCGGCCGGGCAGTGGGTTCTGGTTCCTCCGGGCGAGAGTGTTCGACGGTTTCGGGCCGGATCCACCATTTTGTCGATCTCGTTCGAGGCCCGATGGATTTCGGGGCAGCGATTGTTTAGTAGCTCCCACGCTGTAGCATTCCCTGTGGAGGTATCCTCGGGATGGCTACGGTTGATTCATCCCATGCTTCAACGGGTCCAACAGAAGCATCCCAGTGCCTTGAACCGACTCCCGTCGGAGGTCACCGACTACGAAACTTATGCCGAGCTCCAGTGGCGCTTTCAGGGTTGGCTCGCAAAACTGTGGGATGCCGTGAGACTCCAGCGGGAAGAATACTTTATGCCACAGGGCGAAGATAAACGAGCGATGGAAATGCGGTTGCGCCTCGATGCTCAGCCGTTGCAGCGCCCGTTTAGACTTTCCGAATTGTCGCAAGAGTTTGGACTGAGCCCCTCACAACTGAATAGGATTTTCTTTGCTGCTTTTGGGACGACTCCCAAGCGATATTTTGACCAGCGGCGTCTTTCTTTCGTGAAAGCAAACCTGTCCACCAGCGATCAACAGATCAAAGAGATCGGATTCGGTGCCGGCTTTCGATACCAGTCAGAGTTTTCCTCTTGGTTTAAGAAACAGACAGGGAGGACACCGGGAGAATTCCGCCGAGTGGGCTAGGGAGGAAGACGAATATTGCCCTGCCGGCGCGCTGTGATCACAAATAGTCGTTCGATTATGACCGCCGAAAAACCGACTCAGTCCAATCCCACGCTCAAACAGATTGCTGCGGCCTCTGGGGTGTCTGCTATGACGGTGTCGCGCGCTTTTCGCGAAGGAACCTCAGTCCGCAAGGATGTCCGGGATAGAATATTACAAGAGGCCGAGCGACTGGGCTATCAACCGAACCCAATGTTGAGCGCTCTCATGAGTAGCCTCGCAGGACGCAAGGGGGCGCAGTACCGCGAGACGATCGGAGTCATTTGGTGGAAGTCGACTTGGCCGTTTCGGCAGGGCCATGGTTTTTGGGGTGATGTGTGTGAGGGGATTGAACAATCCGCCGGGTTGCACGGGTGCGGAGTCAATCACTTTCAGGTGGGCGGTGATACGTCCGCGGAGTCGCTGGATCGTATCCTTCGTACCCGTGGAGTCGAGGCGGTCATTCTCATGCCGCCGCCGTCACCAGAGGATCAAGCTCCGTCGATTGATTGGAACCGGCTCTCAGTCGTTGCGGTCGGGGCTACTTTAAGGGAACCCAACTTTCACCGAGTGATGTCGGGGCATTTCCAAAGTATGCACATGGTTTTGAAACGCCTTGCCCAGGCGGGCGTTCAACGACCTGCTCTCCTTTTGCGGGATGAGTTGGATGTGCGGACGCAGTTCGCCTATAGCGGTGCTTTTTTGGCGTCTTCTCCCGATGCATGGGAGCGATTATGGCGATCGGGGATGGCAGGTGCCCGGGAGCTGGACCAGTGGATTGCAGCACTTCATCCCGAGGTGATCATCGGAGATAGTAATTATTGGCAGCCTAAGATTTCTGAGCAATGGGCGACGAGCCGCTTTGTAAGCTTGGACGCCAGAGATCAATGTACCGGAATCTATCAGAAAGGGAGGATTATCGGTGAGTGCGCTGTGGATCTCCTCATGAGCTCGCGACTGCGCAATGAGACGGGCATCCCCGCAAACCCATTGAGCCTCTTCTGTGATGGTGAATGGCGGGAAGGCTCCAGTCTTCAACTGTAGCGCAGAGTTGGCATACCGACTGATCCATGAGCCAGAAAAAGTGGCAGATGCGTCCCGCTTCTGATCCTCCCGGTGCGTGAGGCGGGCCGCCTCAGCTACGTTATGACTCCGCGTGTAGGAGGGGTGCCCGGAATTGCCTAGAGAAAAGTAGCAGATGCGTCCCGCTTCTGATCCTCCCGGAGCCTGAGGCGGGCCGCCTCAGCTACGTTATGTCTCCGCGTGTAGGAGAGTGTCCCGAATTGCCTAGAGAAAAGTAGCAGATGCGTCCCGCTTCTGATTCTCCCTGGGCCTGAGGCGAGACGCCTCAGCTACGTTATGAGTCCGGGTGTAGGTGGGGTGTCCCGAATTGCCTAGAGAAAAGTAGCAGATGCGTCCCGCTTCTGATCCTCCCGGTGCCTGAGGCTGGCCGCCTCACTAGAGGCCCTCGTGGCCCTGAAACGTAATTTTATCAATCCGGACGGATCTGCGCGATAAGGAGAATCTCTTGGATCCGGGTCACCTCTTAAATGGATGTATCGATTTTTTTTGAGTTGACAGTAGTGATGCTGGTTGGTTTGCAACGATAACGTTGCAAAAATTTGTTTGTACAGTTTATCCTGATGGATTCTGTTTTTGGGTAGATTTGTAGCAGAAAAATATTAGGAAATTCAAAAGGGGAGCATATATGAATTCGATGAGGTGGATAGTTTTTCTATTAGCTTTGCAAGTAAAGTTATATAGTGGGTATACGGTTTGTGAGCAGACCTTTGATTCACCAATGGAGCCGTGGGCATACTCAAGTGATACCATCTATTTCGATAATGGAAATGCTGGGTTTTACGGGGTGACGAACAACTTTGAGGATATCGACAACCCGGCGATCTCGGGAAACTACCTTGGATGGAACGATCTGAATGATACTGAATCTGGAAACGGAACTTCAGGCTTTGCTACTATTACCTTTGAGGAGGTTGATATTACTGGATGTACTGGAGTGCAGGTCTACTTTGACTACCAGGCGTTCGAATTTGATGCGGGAGACGACATAAAGTACGAGGTTATCGTTGATGATGTCTCTCTTGGAGAGGTGGTATTGGTCGATGGGTCGTCAAATTTTTCTGTTGCAGGAACAGAAGTTATTTCAGTCAACGACGGTTCATCCTCAGTTGAGCTTCTACTCAAAATCAAACAGAATGGAGCGACAGATTTTGGTGCTATTGACAATGTAGGAATTTACGCCGTTACAGTCCCAAATCCAGGGATTCTTGAATTTCCATCCAGCCTCTTTTCTATAGGTCGATTTTGGGACGCTGTGATTGACGAAGAAAATTGGGTGCAGTCGGATCCATTGTTTGTCATCGGCAACGGTGGTGACGAGCAGAACAAGTTTAATGCTTTGACAGTTTTGAAAAACGGCCAAGTCGGCATTGGTCTTTGGGGTGATGAACTGACCGAGTCTTCGGCTTCCCTTGTCGTCGCTGGAGACATTGAAGTGCTGGACGGGGGGAAGATTAGCTTTTCCGACGGGAGCATCCAAACTTCTGCTTTTATTCCGAATTCTAGTAGCTCTCTTTCGTCACCGGATGGGACCTTATCAGACGTGTTACTTGTTACAAACGACGGTGATGTAGGTATTGGGGTTTCTGAACCTGCTGCACGGTTGGAGGTCGACGGTGAGGTGAAGGTTGTATCCATGAGTTTCGGAGACATAGGTCTGAGTATTGACGCCAATGGCAACCTTGTCATGAGTCAGGCTATGGGTGACATCCCGATGGCTCAATAATCAGTCCTTACCTTAATGGCGAAGATTATGAAAAAGTTGCCAATTTTAGCACTCACTTTCTCGCTGCTATCGTCGTGGATAGTCGGACGAGCACAGCCTCCTTGGTGGTCCGATCAGGGGCTACTTAATCCATTGGCGGAAAGTTCGGATTTGAGTCCAGCGGTCCGGGGCCAACTAGTCACCGTGGCAGCGGCGGCAGCCTACAGAATGGACGAAGTTTTGCAGGCCGATGGCGGGGCCGGGGCGGACGTGTGGCAGGTCGTTCTTCCGTTTTACGATCCCTTTAGTGGGAAAGTCCGACATACTACGGATCAGGATTTACTAGTGATCCAAAATATTGGTCAGCTAAAGTGGATGGCCGCTCCTTTTTATGATCGGTTGGTAGCCGTGGGGCTTGACACTTCATCGATGCTGACAGGGCAGTTAGGGACGTCCTGGTCGAACAGCTATCCTTGGACTGCGAGCACTGAGGATGACTCTTCTTTGGCGATTCTAGCTATCGGTCAATTGAAATTTGTCTTTGCTTTGCCGGAACTGGAGGATGCAGACGGGGACGGATTAGCAGATTTTCGGGAAGCTTCGCTAGGATTGAACGTTTCCAACATGGATTCCGATGGAGACGGGATTCCGGATGGATGGGAACTGACCTTTGGCCTCGCCCCCTTAACTGCAGACGCTTCGGTAGACGCAGACGGGGATGGTCTGACGAATTTAGGTGAGTACCAGGCTGGTTCGGATCCCTTGGCCGTAGACCATCCGGTGGTGGGATTGCAACTTTTCACTCCGTTGAGGAATTGAATCGATGAGATTTACGCGAAACTTCCTGGCAATAGGATTGATATTTGGGATATTTCAAAATCCTTTGTGGAGTACTTCGATCCAAGAGCGCTATAACATCGAAGCGATCGAAGAGTTGAGCCTAAATGCTGGAGATTCGGCTGCGAGTGTCATATTTCAGAGCACTGATGGAGTGCCGGGTGCTTGCCCAGTGCAACTTGTGATCACTGTCGAAGCGGAGGTTGAGGCAAATGGTGGTACAGCCGACTATTACGATGAAGTTGCTATTCGAGTTGGTAACACAGTAGAGAAGTTGTTCGCCGGAGACAAAGATCCGGACGGCAGTTGGTCGGTTGACCCTCCTGATTCCTATAATGGAGTGACTAAACGTGGCTCGGTTACAGTTTCTGTCACCCCTAGTGACAAGATCGAGTTGTTGTATCTGACTCGCAATCAGTATTGGAACGAGGGATCTGCAGAGATTGTAGATGTGCAGGTTCTTACGGCTGGTTGCGCTAAATGCGGTGCCGGATCGGGCGAAGCTAGCAATGATTGCGTGAGCCTCGAGGTCTATCTGGGTGGGAATCCGACGGGAGGCGGAATTCCAGGTCTGATTCGACTCGAACGTGAAGAACCCTCAGCTGAAATTTATGATCCGGCCAGTCTCGTTTTAGCCTCAGAATTATTTCAATATACCGAGGTAGTCCGTGCTCTGAATATTGGTCAGATGCCGTCCATGGTGGTGCTAAATAGTAATGGGGAAGTTTGGAAAGTGGGTGATACTCTAAGGCAGATTGTTTCACCTGATGGTTTTTTCGATATAGTTGCGATTTCGGCAAATGAGTATCAAATTCGTATTTATGACCGTAGTAGCATTGGACCGCGTGTTGGAGGGCTTTTCACTCTGGCCGCGAGCTCTGTCCAAATTGGGCAATGGACAGTGGAGAATCCGGATCCTCAGGGGCAGCCGGCAAATTACTTTGTCAACATTACCGAAGACTACCTAGGGAGTCAGCGGGTCTATGCTTTTGAATGGATACCGGCTGACGAAAACTGGACTCTGACGAAGGGAACGGGAGACGAGCGGATCAAGGAAGCTAGGGAAACGACAGTAAATGGTTTTGAAACAACTGAAGTATTTCGCACTATCCATGCTCCGGTGGGAGGAGCGGAGACGGTAGTCGTTGTTTCTTCCGAAGTACGAACCGATTTTCCATTCGGGAGCTACATAACGCAGAGAATTGAGGGCGAAGGTACTGCGGCCTTGACTACGAGTTACGAATATTGGCCGGTCGGATCCGGAGTCAATGAGGGGCGTCTAAAGAAGGTCTCTTATGCCAATGGTAATTGGACCTATTACCACGAGTATGATGCGCGCGGGCGTGTTTTGAAACAGGTAGAGCAGACGGGCAACGGTTCCTACACAGGCTCCTGGCCCGATGAGGACAATCGCATGATCGAGTTTTTGCGCACGGAAACCGTAGAAGAGGAACTAGTTGAACGTCTGGAGTGGGTCGAAGGCAAAATGGTTGCTCGCTCTTGGAACTATCAATTTACGCCGGAAGACGACCGGGTTGCTCCAGGACAAATTCTTCCGGAAAGTCTGCGTATCCGTTCCGAAGCCACGGATGTCACTGTCAACAATTACCTCGACCCTAGTAACCTTATTACTAGGACTTGGTACTATTCGAAGGATGCGGATGGTTTTGGGCTGCCCAATGAAATTAAGGCGGTGTCAAATCCGGATGGAACTTTGGTCTTTTATGAATACGAAGAGACAATCGGAAACGGTGTGATTGTCCGCAAAATTTACGGCGAACCTAACCTCGCAGGAGACGCGGTAGCCGAGGGCTTTATTGAGGAAACTGAGGAAAACGAGCACGGCGAGGCAGTGGCTTGGTACCGTTACTACCATCAGTCCGGGGAAGGCCCTCTTCTGTTAACCTTCTGGGTCGCTACTGCGGTGGACATGTTTGGTCGCCCCACGGAGATACAATACTCCGACGGTACTACACTATTTCGGACCTATGACTGCTGTGGCCTAGAGTCGGAGATCGGACGGGACGGGTTGGAAACTATCTATTTTTACGACAGTCTACAGCGGGTTTCCCGCACAGAGGTTTACGCGGGAGAAACCCTACAGTCGGCCGAAATATTGTCTTACGACGCGGCGGGTAGAGTCGTTAAGCGAGTGCGGGGAGGAGACGCAAATGGTACAATTACCGAAGCAGAGTACGGATACTTGACCAATGGTGATATTGCATGGAAAAGGGACCCGCTGGGTCGGACGATCACGCACGCTATTAATCGGCAACATGGTTCCGGTTATGTTCAGAAAACCGTCTCCATGCCCGGACTGCCTGCCGTCAACGCAGTCGAAACGTATCTTTACCAGGATGGCAGTGTCTATGAGGAAAAAGGTGTGGCTGGGCTCGCTATACGGATGAGTTACGGTGTTCATGCGGATCCTTTCACTGCTGGCAATTGGCTGGAAAGCCGGACGCAGACTTACTTGGCTGACGACGGAACCCCGACAAACGAGTTTATGACCAACCTGTCGCATAGTGCGGGGGCCTACGCTATACAGGAACGTCCCGCAGCAGATGGATCGGGTACGGTTCAGTCGGTCACTGAAACTGATCTCGCCACACGCACCCGTATTCGCCGCGACTTCACAGGTCGAGTCGAGCTGGAGCAGTGGGATCTGTTTAACCGTGTTCACGCGGTGGACGTCGATGGGGACGAAACGGTTTCTTGGTCAGGGAGCGACGCCATCCGTTTTAGCCGTGATTCCTATCTCGATGTACATGGTACGGTGGTTGAGCGTACTGAGCAGTGGGAAGTCACAACACCCGGGGGGCATTGGGATGATCAGTTGGGAGTAGAAGTCCAGTCGGAACTGGTCTCGAAAGTTGACGTGGAGTTGTCCGATGAGAACTCGAACGGGATGGAGCGGTGGTTGGAGTCCTACGGTGCTATAACCTACGAGCTTTCCGAGTGGGACGAGCAGAATCGAACTCGGACGACCACGGTTACCTACCCAGATGGTACCGGTAGCATTGCGGTTTCTGTCAACGGTCGTTTGGACGAGACTATTCGCACCGACGATAGTGATGCTTCTGTCAATTCGGTTAGTTACGGGTATGATGAATTCGGTCGGCAGAACATCGTTGATAATTCGGCGACGGGAACGATAATTAGCGTCTACGACGATTTGGGTCGATTGGTTTCCTATACTGGGCCCGATCCCGATCCCGGTGCTGCCGGTTTCGGCCTAGACCCGCAAACCAGTACCTATAGCTACACGATGGACCCGAGCGGATTTGAAACTATCACAGAGTTCCTGGCATCTAACGAGGAGCGCTACGCGAAACGTGACCCTCAGGGGCGGCTCGTCCTGCAGTGGGGGCAGGGAAGCGTTCCGCGTGCTTGGTCTTACGACCATGCTGGGCGTCCGCTCACGCTGACCACTTGGCAAGAGTTCAACCAGGCGACCGGCACCGGGGTCTCGGGAGATAGCGTGACTTTTTGGGAATATAACGCTGCTGGGGTCCTTGTCCGTAAGCTTTACGACTGGCGTGAAGACTTGCAGAATCCAGGGCAATACCTTTCCAGTTCGGGACCTCTCCATACTTGGTCCGCCGGTGGGCTTCTCCTGGAAAAAACGCTCCCTCGGAACGGTTCGGACGGCCAGCCGATTATTGTTCGCTATGACTACGATGATGGTGAAAGCGGCGAAGGTGGCTCTTATCGCCTGCTCGGTATCGACTACGGCACCAATACTCCGGAAACCACCGACGTTATTTACACCTATGACCGACTGGGCCGCAGAGTAGGCGTGAGCGACGGTTCAGGCACCCGTCAGCTGACCTGGACCAATGGGCGCGAAGCCTCTACTGAATATACAGCCGGTGCGCTGGCTGGGTATGGTGTCGTACGTGCTTACGCTGCGGAAGAGGGGGGGCGCCTCCAGACTGTATCCGCTCACCTGCCCGCCGGGTGGGCCTTTCAGACGATTGGTTACGGTTACGACGGGTATGGCCGGATCGGAAGCGTAACTGTAGACGCCGACGAAGTCACCTACTTATACCGTGAGGATACATGGGAGAATACCCATCGGATCTATACGCGCGGGGGGCAGGAAACCGTACGTCAAGAGCAGGCTAGCGATCGGCTGGGTCGTCAGGTGTCTTTCGACGCGGCTAGCCAGGCTGGTATCCTTTTTGCTTGGACTATGGCTTATGACGACCAAAATCGAGTGGCACGGAAGACGGAAGTGAGTGGTGGGGACTATTGGGACTATGGCTACGACCTCCTCGGGCAAGTCACCGATGTCGCACTTAAGCGCAGTGGCGGCTCAATTGTTCCAAGCTACGACTTTGGTTATACCTTCGATGCCGTCGGCAATCGGAAAACAGCTGACCAAAATGGTAACGTAACTGGCTTTTCCGCTAATGCGCTCAATCAGATCAACGATCTCGATTATCCGGGGTTGATTACCCTCCGGGGTGAAGTGGCCGCCTCGGCTGACTTAACTGTCAACGGGCAGAGTGTCCCGGGAGCCAACCGAGAGAATACGAGTTTCTATGCCGAAGTAGAGGGGAGCGACGAGTGGGTCAGTCTTGATATAGTCGGTACACTTGATGGAGGCGGGGACGGGGGCAATGACGCTATCGCCGCCGAAGCGGGATATACCTATATCCCCGAAGGTGAGAAGTCCCTCATCCACGACGCCAGCGGAAACCTGACTCAGGACGCCCGCTGGAACTACCGCTGGAACGCGGATAATCGATTAGTCGGCATGGAAACAAGATCACCCCTGATTACGGCCGGTGCCCCGGATGTGGAGATGACCTTCGCCTATGACAGTGAAGGTCGGAGGGTCCGGAAAGTGGTCGAAATAGATGGCGTTGTTGAAGACGACCTTTGTTACCTTTGGGATGGGTGGCTACTTTTGGCTGAAATAGATGGGGCCAATGGGATGCCGGAGCGCACCTATGCCTGGGGAGCGGACGTGGGTGCGAGCCTTCGTGCGAGCGGTGGCGTGGGCGGTCTCGCCTTTGCCCGCGATTGGGAACGCCTCGAAACCACCGTACCGTTGTACGGAAGCAATGGTAACGTGCGCGGCTACTGGTCGGTGGACGAGGAAACACTGGTTGCGGAGTACGACTACGGCGCTTTTGGCGAACCTTTGCAGGTGAATATCGACGGTGATCGCGAATTGCCCTTCGGGTTCAGTACCAAGTATACGGACTCATTTAGTGGTCTGCTCTATTACGGCTTCAGATATTATGACCCCGAAACCGGACGGTGGCTCTCGAGGGATCCGTTGGGAGAGTTTAGCGCATTGAATATTTACGCCTTTATTTCTAACGATCCTCTTAATGATTTTGATCTTATTGGGCTTACATCCTACAAAGGAGGTAGCGGGGCGAACTACCGCCCCGATCCTTTTGGTCATGGTTCTAATGCCGATGGCTCTCCTCGGGACCCTCATATTGATCGAATCGAAAAGGGCGGACAGAAATCACGTTATAATCCTGACGGAAGTCCGCGCAAGGGAGCTGGAAATGTTCCTAGAAAGGACCAACAAGCTATGGGTAGAGCAGTTTCGAAACTTGCTTCGATCTTATCACGATTTGTGACTCTCCCTGTCATGCTTTACGTTGAGCCACCTGAAATAGAGTATCCCGAGCCAAAAGACTCTGTATCACCTGCTTGTTCCGAAGTTAAACCCTGTGAGTGGAAATGTAAGTGCCCGAGTGGTTTTATTAATTTTGGCGGACAAAAGATTTACAAACAAAAGGAAGCACCATCGCCAGACTGGTTGTGTGATGATGCGGAATTTATTCTCTAAGGAAAATCTAGCTGTGGCTTCGATATCGTCGTTGATTCGGTTTGAAAGTGAAGATAATTCGGCAAATTTGCCTTTCGAGAGAGTCGGTGTAAAAGGTTCTGTTTGGATTTTAGAATCTCAAGGAGAATTTTCTGAAATTGAAGATTCTTTCGATTGGCTTTGTCGTTCTATTCAAGAATATTCAGAAATCATCTTGTCATTTAATGGAATAAAGGTGCTGCACTTCGCAGCTTATTTAGACCCCGTCGAACAAGAAGCGTTTTTGCTAAAAGTTCCAAGTGACATTGTTGTATTATTATCTAACTACAATATTGGAATCGAGGTTTCTTATTATTCGCTGGATTAAATTCCCTATCTGTCAGCGTAGTTGTCCGGGGCGATGCGAAGGACGGCAAAAAGCACCAGGCCAATGTTTCATGCTTTTTGCCCTTGGTCTCCTCCATTCGGACTCCCAAGGCCGTATC
>CEOD01008871.1_pt1 | contig 15221 bp, 15 predicted proteins | sample 530341 | NCBI WGS metagenome assembly CEOD01 (sample SAMEA2619950, study PRJEB7988) | marine metagenome | isolation source: saline water (ENVO:00002010), including | reverse complement strand
CCCATATCCCATATCCCATATCCCATATCCGCGGCCAAAGGCCGCTATCTCCAATATCCGCGGCCAAAGGCCGCTATCTCCCACATCCGCGGCCGCAGACCGCTTCAAATATCCGCCCATACGAACGTTTGCTGAAGCTGCACGCCACGGGAAGCCACTCCCGTGGCGTGACGCTTTAGCGAACGATCCCGGGCGTCAGCCCGTTTATCTGCCGAGATGGTGGATACGCACGTACACGGCCAACGTGAAGCTGCACTCCCGTAGCGCGATGCTTCAGCTCGCGTTCAGTCGCGCCTCAAGCCTCAACGGTGCAGAGCCTTTACCCCACTCAGCCAGGTGGAGATCATGCAGCCGAAGAGAAGGAAAGAAAGGAGCGGGCTGAGGATCGTTGGTTCCACGGCGACACTATTGCCTACACCGGTTACTAGTCCTGCGAGTACTGTCGCCGATCCTAGGGCGGCAAATAGCCAGACACCTGCCTTCGAGTCGTTGTTGAAACACATGCTCAAGGGTATGGTCGAAGCGGAAAAGCCCAGGGCCAAGGGAAGAAAAACCGGAAGTGAAAACAGCATGGCGCAGGCGGCAAACAATAGTCCGCTGAAGAAGAAGCCACCGACAATGAACCCTTCGAGTACATCTACCTTCTTCAACGCATACCGGGCGTTTCGGTCGCTCAGCACAATCAGGTTACTGATCCCTCCGACGAGGAAGCCCCAAAAGACGAAGATCATGTAGACCGCTACAAGCGCGATCGCGAGACTGGGGTGAACCTTTTCCAATAAGCTCCGCCCCACCCTCACGGCGAGAAGTAGACCAATGATCAGCCCCCATCGAGCTCCGCCGCTGAGCCGCTGCATCAAGAAACAGTACCGAAGAAATAGACTATAAAATGTCGATCGTGCGCGAAAGCTCTGGAGGAGCCCTTTGCGCGCCTCGTCAAAGTTTGGATCCAATCGCAATGACTCCCGAAAGTGCTCCTCGGCTTTTTTATACTCCGTGGATTGCAGGGCGCTGTACCCGGCATTGAAATGAGTAAAGGCGTTCTCCGGATTACTCTCCAGCAATCGATCCATATGGTCGCGATTCTCATCCATGCGGTTCTGCCGTCGAAGCAGAGCCGTCAATAGATTGGCTGCCGTCTCGTCATCGGGGTCGATCGAGAGCGCTTCCCGCAGGGATGCCTCTGCCCGATCCAGTTTCTCCATCCGGAAATAAGATTGTCCCAAGATGCGGTGAAAGGTCGGATTCGCTGCGTCAATAGAGACCGCCTTCTTCGCCATCACGCAACCGTCACGCGGACGGTCTAACTCGAGCAGAACGAGCGCCTTGACCGCATAAGCCATACCGTGCTCGGGATCGATCGAGATCGCTTGGTCGATACTTGCTTTCGCTTCGCGGGTATTCCCCAACTGGACCTCACACAACGCCTTTTCGACAAAGGCCTCAACGGAGTCCGGTCGCACGCCGATCGCCTGGTTAAAATACTCCAGCGCATCCTCGTATCGACTGTGATCGCGTAACATTCGCCCGCGCAAAAGCCGGGAGTGATAGTCTTCGTCGACACTCATTTCTTTATTCCCAGGTAGGTGAGTACATCGTCGTAAAATCCACTTTGATTGGCGTACAACGCATAATTTTTCGCACTATCAAACCATTTCATCGTCGAGGGCTTAGTCTTCTTCGCCGCAGAGGTGATCGCTTTGGTCGAGAGTGGCACGAGCTTACCTTTCTTCATCGCTTCGGCGACAGCAGTCTCCGTCGCCGTATCCACAGCCGCCTTAATGTCGGCACCGGAGAAATTCTTCATCGCACCGGCTGCTTTCGACAGGTCAATTTTCTCGGTCGGCTTATTCTTGAGATGAATGTCGAGAATATCACGGCGGGCCGGTTCATCCGGCGGGGGCGCAAAGATCAGTTGATCAAATCGGCCCGGGCGCAGGAAGGCGGAGTCCAAATGCCACGGTGCATTTGTCGCCCCGAGCACCAGCACGTCCTTATTCTCAGCAATATTTCCGTCCAACTCGGCGAGAAATTGATTGATCAAGGTCCGCCCGGCAGAGGTCCGCAAATCCTTCCGGTCAGCCGCGAGAGCATCGACTTCGTCAAAGAACAGGACAGAAGGCGCATATTTTCGCGCCAACTCGAAGATTGCGTGTAGCTTGGCCTCACTCTCTCCGAGCCACATATTCAAGACCTGGTGCAACCCTACGGAGATGAAATTGGCATCGATCTCGCCGGCTGTTGCCCGACTGATCAAGGTCTTCCCGCACCCCGGGGGTCCATAGAGCAGAACTCCTCCACCCGCCTTTTTGCCATAGGCAGCGAAGAGCTCCGCATTCTGCATCGGATAGAGAATCTTCATCCGAATCGTCTCCTTGAGCGACTCCATGCCGCCGACTTCCGAGAAGCGTATCTTTTCGCGTTTATCTAAAAACTCGATTTTGAGGGCTTCGAGAGGATCCATACCCTCACTACCGCGCTTGTCGTCCCACTCGTTGGGATCACGCATCGCACCGGCAGCGGCCCCACCTACGTCGGTCGGTATTGCCTCCGTTTTCGCGTCCTTCTGCTCAGTTGCCGATTGTCCCAACTGTCGCTCCAGACGCTCGCTTCGTAGAGCCGGGTCAAGCTCACAGGCTCGTTGATAGTGGTCCCTTGCCAGCTGTAGTTGCTCGTCCACGCAATATAACTCGGCGAGCGAGAACCAGACCTGTGCCAGGTTCGGGTTTCGCTCTTTGATATGCTCCACCCGAATAATCGCTTCCGAGTATTTTCCCAATTGTTGCAGCACGTTTACCACTCCTCGAATGGCGACGGCATTGTCTGCATCCAATTTCAAAATGCGTTCGTATGTGGCCTTTGCCTCATCAAGCTCAAACGCATCGGCGAGAGCCTTTCCATAGAGAAGGAGTAAGGGAACATTGTCAGGAGAAGCCTCAACAGCTTGGCGTAGTGTCGGTATATCCATGAATATCGTTGGCGAACTTCAGTGAGGTGAATGCCCAAGGCAAAGAAAAACGTATAAATCCACTCAATCTCCCTTAAATCGGTTGCGTCGGGACAGATGTCAGAGGGCGGAGGGCGGAGGGCAGAGGACAGAGATCAGAGGGCAGCGTTTAAAGTGTAACGTTCTTCCCGATGTCCACTCTTCAATCCCCGCGGCCGCAGGCCGCTATCTCCTTCTCTCATCCCTTAGGATCGCCGCCACTTCTTCCTTAGACAGATAGGAGATATCCACAATCTCTGTTTCGGACAATTCGAGAAAGTTCTCACCGGATTCCGAAATGCTGAAACTAAATTTAGCGGGGTATACAATCCCTCGTGGTGAGACCAGAACCACCTCTCCCAGAATGGGAAATTCATAGGTATCTTCCGGATCCCAGAGGATCGATTCAACGCGGTAGTATCGATTACTTTCCAGTAGCTCCCGTTCTATGGATTCATTGTACTCATCGGCTTTTGACTTCCGGTAGTCACTCGGGTCCGACGATACACTGGAAAGTAGAAAAAGCAGCAGGAGTGGAAGAGCGAACAACACGAGCAGGAACTTCGCTGCATTGGAGCTGTCCACAATGAACCTCTCCTGCCATCTCACCACATTCGTCACCCTACACGCCCTCCTCTGTCGGCTTATTCACTCGATCTCACCCGCAGCCACAAGCTGCAGGCGCTTCGATTCCCGGTTCATCACCCACGCAAGAATGCCGCCCACTACAAACGCCGATCCAAAGATGTAGAGACTCATGGAGTAGCTCTGAGTTCGTTCGTACACGTAGGCGCTCAGCAGTGGGCCGACAATACCCGCTGCCGCCCAGGAGGTCAGCAAATAGCCGAGAATCGCCGAGAGTTGCTTGACTCCAAACACGTCGCCAATGAATGCGGGCATCAGGGCAAACGCTCCACCATAGCACGAGATCACCACGCACACCGCGACCTGAAAAGCCAATGGATTCGACAGGCTCGGAAGGGCCCAAAAGATTCCCAACTGCAGGAAGCAAAATAAACCAAAGGTTCCCGGGCGTCCGAGGTAGTCGGAAAGCGACGACCAACCGATCCGGCCCAAGCCGTTGAACAAGCCCATCAGACCAACCATCGTCGCCGCTGCCTGCGGGGTCAGATTGGCGATCTGCTGTGACATTGGAGAGGCCGATGAGATCACCGCGATCCCGCAGGTCACGTTGATAAAGAGCATAAACCACAGGAAGTAGAACCGCCGGGTGCGCAGTGCTTCCTTGACAGTCAGTTGCACGGGATCCTTCCGCACCACTCGCTTGGAGTCCGCCGCACCATCGGCACCGACCGGTGACCAGTCCTCGGGTGGCGGCGCAAGGTAACTCGCCGAGGTCATCATGATCAGAAAATAGACGATCGCCGCAAAACCGAAGGTCCAGGGAATCCCCCATTGATTGATCAAAAAGACAAAAACCTTACTCGCAAACAAAGCGCCAAAACCAAACCCCATCACCGCTAGGCCGGTCGCCAGTCCACGACGATCAGGGAACCACTTGACCAACGTGGCGACGGGACAAATATAGCCGAGCCCCAGCCCGACGCCAGCAATCACACCGTAGCCCAAGTAAAACATCCAGAGCGCCCCCAACTCCACTGCGAGACCGGACAGCGCAAGTCCACTGGCATAGCACACGGCCGCAATCTGCCCGCTCAAGCGCGGCCCCTTCCGCTCGACCCACGGCCCCAGGAAGGCTGCCGAGAGTCCGAGTACAAGAATGGCTAGACTAAACGCCCACGTCGTCTGCGACGGTTGCCAACCATTCTCGGCCAGTAGTGGTTTTTTAAAGACACTGTACGCGTACACACTCCCGATCGAGGCGTGCACTCCCATTGTCGAAGCCGCAATCAGCCACCGATTTTTCATCTCCGTCCCTTCTGTCGATATTTGCCCCCGCGTGGCTTGGCCTTTCTTTTCTGAGCCAGCCCTCCACCCCGAGGCAAAGTTGCCTCACCATTTTTCAAAGCCTGAATTTGATCCCGTACGATTGCCGCTCGTTCAAACTCCAAATGGAGCGATGCCTGTTGCATCTCTTCTTCCAACTCTGCGATGACGGCATTCACATCCTCATCGCCCACTGCCTCGGCAACTGCCAGCGGTGCGATCGCTTCCTTGGGTTTGTGGAGACTCGACTGGTCTTTCCGCCGAACCCCGCGCGGAGTGATCCCGTTCTCCTCGTTGTAGATCAACTGCTTCTCCCTGCGGTATTGGGTGACATCCAAGGCCCGCTGCATGGACCCCGTGATCCGGTCCGCATAAAGAATGACCCGCCCTTTTTCATGACGCGCTGCTCGGCCAGCAGTTTGAATCAGGCTGGTTTCACTTCTCAAAAACCCTTCTTTATCCGCATCGAGAATCACCACCAAGGCCACTTCAGGCAGGTCCAAGCCTTCCCGCAAGAGGTTTACTCCGACCAAGACGTCAAACTCGCCCGATCGCAAACGCCGCAAGATTTCCACCCGCTCTATCGCATCGATATCGGAGTGCAGGTACTCCACCGTGATCCCGGACTCCCGCAGATACTCGGCAATGTCTTCAGACATCCGCTTCGTCAGCGTCGTCACCAGGGTGCGATCGCCATTCTCCCGCGTTTTCCGGATCTCCGCCATCGTGTCCTCGACCTGCCCTTTAATCGGACGAATCTCCATCTCGGGATCGACGAGTCCAGTCGGTCGAATCACCTGTTCGGCGACGACTTGAGAGACCTCGATTTCATAGGGGGCCGGAGTCGCCGAGACGTACAGCGTTTGCTTGGTAATTTCCTTGAACTCCTCGGGACGGAGCGGACGATTATCCATCGCCGATGGCAGCCGAAACCCGAAATCGACCAGCCGACTTTTGCGAGAGCGATCCCCCAGGTACATTGCCCCAATCTGCGGCACGGTGACATGGCTCTCGTCGATGATCAGGAGAAAGTCATCCGGAAAGAAGTCGAGGAGGCAAAACGGACGGTCTCCGGGCTTCCTCCCGCTCAGATGGCGGGAATAGTTCTCGATCCCACTGCAAAATCCGATCTCCTCCAGCATCTCCAAATCATACTCGGTACGCATTTTGATTCGCTGCGCCTCGAGGAGCCGCTGGTCCTTCTCAAAGAAACTTACCTGCTCGTCAAGCTCCGCTCGAATCGCCTTCGAGGCGCTCTTGATCTTGTCCTTGGGCGTGATGTACTGATTCGCCGGATAGAGGGAAAAGTGATCAAAGGCCTCCCCGACTTCACCGGTCAGTGGATCCAGCGCGCGGACAGATTCGACCTCATCACCCCAGAATTCGACCCGGATCGCAGTCTCCAAATAGGCGGGAAACACGTCGACCACGTCACCTCTCACACGGAATTTACCCCGGCTCAGTTCGATGTCATTGCGCTCGTACAAATTCTCGACCAAGCGAGCCAGAAAGCTGTCGCGAACCAACTCCTCGCCGGGCCGAATCAAGATCATCATCTCCCGAAAATCCTCCGGACTCCCAAGCCCGTAGATGCAGGAAACACTGGCCACGACCACGACATCCCGCCGGCTCACAAGGGCGCTCGTCGCCGAGATTCTCAAACGGTCGATCTCGTCATTAATCGAAGAGTCTTTCTCAATGTAGGTATCCGTCTGTGGGACGTAGGCCTCCGGTTGATAGTAGTCGTAATAGCTGACAAAGTACTCCACCGCGTTGTCAGGAAAAAAGGCCTTAAACTCCGAAAACAACTGTGCCGCCAAGGTCTTGTTGTGAGAAATGACCAGAGCTGGGCGGTCGAGGTTGGCAATCAGGTTGGCCATCGTAAAGGTCTTCCCCGATCCCGTCACCCCTACCAACGTTTGATAACGGTTCCCCTCACGAATCGACGCCTCCAGCTTCTCAATCGCCGCCGGTTGGTCCCCCATGGGTTTGTAATCAGATTGCAAACGGAATTCTCCCATCACCCCCAAGACTGCCAGAAATTGATAGGCGGTCAACGCCGTGAACAACAGGAAGCGGGGAAATCGACGAATTCGCCGGAGCTGGATTGGTGAGTTCAATGAGAAAGCCCTCGTCGAGGCCTTTGACCAGACGATCTCCCGGGTGATCCGGAAGTTTGAGTATGAGAAGCAGGGCCTCGTCGTCGATTACATCGGCATCGAGAATCGCTGGCACCCCTTCAGGGGGCATGTTTTTTTGAATATCGATCATCCGGTGGTGTCGCTTCGCTCAACCACCGGCTATTGGCTTTGATCCCTCCGGGATCTCTGTGAGGGCGATTTGCCCCTTCCCTCCCAAATTAACTGAGAATCGAGGACACCCATCGACTCATGGAGCTGGATGACGAGTTGCTCGCCAGCGAAAGCCCAATCGGGACAACCTGCGACCCGGCATGCGGAACGGGCGGGTAAGCTCGCCGAAGTGCCGAGCTGGATCCGTGGGTTGAATGAGAAAGCCATCGTCAAGGCCTTCGGCCAGACGATCTCCCGGGTGATCCGGAAGTTTGAGTATGAGAAGAAGGGCCTCCTCGTCGATTACATTGGCATCGAGAATCGCTGGCACCCCTTCAGGGTGCATGGTTTTTTGAATATCGATCATCCGGTGGTGTCGCTGCGCTCAACCACCGGCTATTGGCTTTGATCCCTCCGGGATCTCTGTGAGGGCGATTTGCTCGAAGCGTTCCCAAACAGAGAACCGGGAAGAAAATCGAGGAAAAAGAATCGAGGACACCCATCGACTCTCATACACCGATATCCCGTCCCCTGCGTATTCGATTGGCTTCGCGCGCTGAAATTGACAGAGCGCAGTTGCACAGTTATTGTGCTGATATGAAAAATATCACGTTGAAGGTGGATGATGCTACTTATCAGCGGGCGCGCATTCGTGCGGCTGAGGCGGGGACATCGGTGAGTGCGATGGTCCGCGATTTCTTGAATTCGGAGGGTGGCACTTCGGATCGAGACGGGCAGCGCAGCGAAGCCCTTCAGGCGCTCTTTCGTCTGGCAGAGGAACAAGCCGACTACGGATTGAAGCCTGTAAAACCTTTGAGCCGCGACGAGATCTACAATGAGCGCCTTCGTTGATACCAACATTCTTATTTACGCAGCGGATAAGTGCGCCCCCATTCCAAAGAAGACCCAGATTGCCCGTGAGCTGTTACGATTGCCTGGCCTGAATCTCTCGGTGCAAGTGCTCAACGAATTCACAGTCAATGCACGACACCCGAAGAAGCTAAATCTTAATTTCGAGGAGGAGCTCCGCTGGATCGAATGCTGGCTGCGCTTCCCCGTCCATGCCCTCTCGACTCAGACCTTTTTGCGAGCACGCTACTATCAACAAAAGTTTACCCTCAGCCACTGGGATAGCTTGATTCTGGCATCGGCTGAAGGTGCAGGTTGCCAGCGGGTCTACTCAGAAGATCTCAACGTCGGACAAAGCTACGAAGGGATCGAAGTGGTGAATCCGTTTGCTTCCATCGCAGAGGACGAACGAAAGATATAGAGAAGCCGACAGGGCTCACCGTCTGAAGATTGGAACAACTCGCCAAGCGAAGCTTCGATCAACTTCGATTGTATTTCCATCCACAATTCAACCCCCCCGCACCCCTTCCCTCACTCGAAAGAAATTCGGTATAGGTTGAAACCCGGCGGATCTTTCGGCATCCTGTTCTCATGCCAAAGAAAGTACTGATTCTCCTCGAAAATGGTTTTGAAGAAATCGAAACGATCAGCCCAATTGATCTTCTCCGCCGCGCGGAGGTAGAGGTGACGATGGCTGCAGTCGGTGATGAATTGGAAGTGACCGGAAAGACCGGGATCCGCGTCACGGCCGATGCGTTGCTCGCAGATTGTCGCAATGAAGCGTTTGACGCACTCATCGTCCCAGGTGGGCCGGCTGCCAAGGTACTGCGCAAGAACCCGATGGTTCTCAAGACCGTGCGGGATTTCTACGAGAAAGAACTGCTGGTCGCGGCGATCTGCGCCGCTCCGACGGTCCTGAACGAGGCAGCGATCCTCGGCGGCAAGCGCTATACTGGCCATTTCTCTATCGCCGAAGAACTACCCGACCTCTTGCCCGATGCTGTGGTCCAAGACGGGAATCTGATCACTTCACGAGGCGCGGGAACCGCCGTCGCCTTCGGCCTGGCCATTGTCGCTGATCTCTGCAGTGAGGGTCTCGCTCAAGAGATCGCTGCCTCGATCTGCGTCCCGGGAACGAGTGCGTCCTGATTGAGGGACGGCTTGCCATACCCGGCAAATCTCTCAATTCTGACCCGATATCTATGAGCGAAGAGCATTTTGATTTTCTCGTCCTCGGTGGTGGGAGTGCAGGCTATAATGCAGCCTCACTCGCGCGGAATCACGTCGACAGGGTTGCCATTGTTGATGGCAGCGAGGAACTCGGTGGTCTTTGCATTCTCCGCGGGTGCATGCCCTCGAAGACGCTCCTCTACGCTGCCGATGTACTCCACCTGGCGAAGGAGGGACGCAAATTCGGGCTCAATATTTCCCGCCCTCAAGTCGATATGGCTGCCCTCCATCAACGGAAAAAGGAGATCATTGGCGAGTTTGCCAGTTATCGGCGCTCCCAGATCGAATCAGACCGGTTTCATCTCTTTCGACAAAAGGGGACATTGGGCCCCGATAAAACCGTCCGGCTGGACGACGGGAAAGTGTTGTCGGCCGATCGGATCCTAATTTCGACCGGATCAAAGGTATCCGTGCCGCCAGTGCCGGGCCTGTCCGATGTCCCGTTCCTCACAAGTGACGATATCCTCGAGCTCGACTCGGTTCCTGAGTCAGTCATCGTTCTCGGTGGTGGCATTGTCGCCTGCGAGCTCGCGCAATTCCTCGTGCGAATCGGCACGAGAGTGATTCAGGTTCAACGCAGTCAGAACATCCTTTCCGATCAGGGGCCGGACATGGCCGCCGTTCTCGAGGAAGCTTTGGTCGATGAGGGAATTGAGCTCTTCACCAATACCGAGATTGAAGTGATCGAACCGAATGAAAACGGCGTTTCCATCCAGTTTCTCCACGGCAATCGCTCGGTTGTTCGCCAGGCGCAACACGTCTTCAATGCCCTGGGCCGAAGGCCATTGACCGATTCCATAGGCTTGGACGAGTTGGGTATCGAACGAAAGAAGAGCGGCCATATCCAAACCGACGAATTTCAAATGACGACCCAAGAGGGTATTTATGCCGCCGGGGATTGCGCCGGGCCCCATGAGCTCGTCCATATCGCTATACTTCAAGGAGAAACCGCTGCGCGCCACGCTCTCGGTCTAAAGGCCCGCCCCGTCGACTACGATAAGCTGCTATCGGTCGTATTTACCGACCCACAGATCGCTTCGGTTGGACCGTCAGAGCAGGAACTCAAAGAGCGTTTTGGGGATGACCTGAAGTCCGCTGAGTTTCCCTTCTCCGACCATGGCCGCTCCATTCTCATGGAGGCGCGCCGGGGATATGTCCGGATTTTTTCGAACGCGAAAGACCAGAAGGTCCTTCGGGCTGAATGCGTGGGTAAGGACGCGGGCGAATTGATCCATGCCATGGCTGTCGCGGTGGGGATCGGCGCTACGGTCGACCAGCTATTGGATGCTCCTTGGTACCACCCGACTCTTTCCGAGATCTGGACCTATCCACTCGACGACCTCGCGAGCTAACCCCTTCCTTTGGAGTTTTTCTCACAGCCTCTTTCCTTCGAGTTCATTCAACGAGCAGTGTGGACCGCTGCAGTCGTGGGCTTCACCAATGGGTTTCTCAGCGGTTTTGTAGTCATGCGCCGCTCGGCACTCATGGTCGGCTCCCTATCCCACACTCTCCTTCCCGGGATCGCCGTAGCCATTTTGATCGCTGGGCTCACCACCGTTACGGCCTTTCTCGGGGCGCTCATCTCGGCCCTTCTCGTCGGGTTGGTGGCGGTATTCATTGCCCGCACTTCCCGAATCGACAGTCACTCGGCCTTGGCTGTCCTCTACACGGCGGCTTTTGCGGGCGGTCTGCTCATCCTCGACCATGTACCGACCCCGATGGAGCTCGAGCACTGGTTGTTTGGAAACATCCTCGCGCTGTCGAACGCAGATCTGGTCATGTCGCTCGGGGCATCTACCCTCATTCTCGTCCTCCTCATTTCCTTCGGCCGACCCCTACTGCTCTTCCTGTTTGAGCCGACAATTGCCCAAAGCCAAGGAGTACCGGTGCGCAGCTTGGGCTACCTCCTCACTGGGCTGGTGATCCTTGGCCTCGTGGTCTCCATCCAGGCTGTCGGCTGCATCCTTTCTGTCGCGATGCTCGTCGCCCCAGCAGCCGCCATGCTTCAGTTTGCCAGAAGCCCACAATTACTGGTCTGGGGAGGAGGAATCCTCGGGGCTGTGGTCTCGGTTCTCGCGGTCTTTGTCTCCTATTGGCTCGACCTACGGGTTGGGGCCGCCATCGTGTTGATGCTCGGAGGAGCCGTCCTCATTGCCTATCTTTTTGGCTTCCGCCATGGCGCACTCCGCCTCCTCCTTCAGCGCCCTCCAGCCAAACACTCCTAACCGACTTCCAATATGGGTAGAAATTCGATCAAGAAACTTCGCAAGCCGCCTCGCTACAATCGGGGTGCGGCCATCGTTCACCTCGTCGACGAGACCGACCTCTTCTCTCTACTCGAGAGAACGGAGGATCCTCTCGTATTGATCCTCGAGGGGGTTCAGGACCCACACAATCTCGGAGCCTGCCTGCGCACTTGCTCGGGTGCCGGGGTCACCGCAGTCGTCGCCCCGAAAAAGGGCGCTTGTGGCATTACAGACACCGTCCGCGATATTTCTTGCGGAGGATCCGAGGATGTCCCGTTTATCCAGGTCCGCAATCTAGGCCAAACCCTCCGCAAATTGCAGGACACCGGAATACGCTTGGTCGCTACCGCCGACGAGGCAGGTGAGAGCCTCTATGATGTCGATCTCACCGGACCTCTGGGTTTGATTCTCGGGAGCGAGGGCTGGGGGGTTCGCAAGAAAACCGCCGACAATGCTGACCATCAGGTAAGCATCCCGATGATGGGCTCCGTCGATTGCCTCAATGTCTCTGTCTCCACTGGGGTCTGCCTCTACGAGGCGGTGCGCCAACGTCTCCAATAGATCGTAAAGGTCCCGCTATGATGAAAAATATTCTTTGTTTCGGGGACTCTCTCACTTGGGGAGTAAACGCGGCAACTGGCGGACGCCATCCCTGGAACGATCGATGGACCGGAGTTGCCCAGCAGCATCTCGGCGATGGGTACAGAATCATCGAAGAAGGCCTACCCGGTCGCACGACCGTTTACGACGACCCTTTCAGCGATCACCGAAACGGCCGCAAGGTCTTGCCGATGCTCCTCGAGAGCCACGCACCACTCGATCTGGTGGTGATACAAATGGGTGCCAATGACCTGCAGGTACAGCGCCCCACCACCGCCCGTGAGGTCGCAATGGGACTCTGCTCTCTCCAGCAGATGGTGATCACAAGCCGGTGCGGCCCTACTTTTGAACAACCGCCGCAATGCTTGATCGTCTCTCCTCCGCCCCTTCCGAAGACGCAGGGCCTGATGAACGTCCTCTTCCGGGATCGCAATGAGGTATTCGCTGCGATTCCCAACGAGCTGGCTCTTTCAGCCGCCACTCTTGAATTTCCTTGGATCGACGCCGCTACGTTAATCGAGTCTGACGGGCCCGATGGGGTTCATCTCTCGGCCGAGTCCAATCGCATTCTCGGGACCGCGATCGCTGAGAAGATCGCCGAACTGCTCTAGCGGGAAATCCCTTCCTGCGAAAGTAGACCTTTCATCCTTCGAACTCCCGACAGGATGCAAGAACCCAAAGCCACACCATCGCGAGCATTTCCAGCGAAGGCCAGTGAGGGATTCTTTTTCTCAATGTCGTCGAGCATACTCACGATCTGCGGATAGCCCCGATTGTACTGGGGAATGGCTCGCGGCCAAAAGGTCGATTTCCAGAAGGTCGGATCACCCTTTACCCCCAGTAGCTCCCGGCATTCTTTGCAGACAATTCGCAAGGCCGTTTCGGTGTCTAAACGAGCTTTCTCGGGGAAACGCGCACCACCGAGAAATGCAGAAAGTAGCACTTCATCTTCCGGGGCCCTTCCCGCAAAGAGTGAACTATCAAACAGAATACCGAGGACCTCGCGCTTCTCCCGACTGGGCGCCAACATCCCAAATCCGTCCAGCGGGTGGCTCACGTCCTTTCGCTTGAAGGCGATCGAGAAAGTCGTGACCGGTGGAGATTCGACTTCTGAAAATACAGCAAGGCTCTCCTTGATCCCGGCCGGGAAGGTTAACTCCGGGAGGATCTGGGGCGGAACCGCTACGAGCAAAGATGGGGCCCGCAGGGTGTGCAATTTGGGGTCGGATCCCATCCGATAGCGGACGCGCCATTGAGCACTGTCCCGATCGATCGATTGGAGACGCACACCGGCCAATGAATCAAATTTTCCTTTCCGTACCAAGTGCCCCACGATCTCTCCCAGTCCTTCGGGAAAGGATATCATCTTGCGTGCATACCGCTCGACTCCGGATTCCTTGATGAGCTTTTTCTTCTTCAGAAACGATCGAAGGAGCGAGGGATGGAGAGCAGCGATCTCGGCGAGCTTGGGGAAGGCCGCTTGCATGCTGATCTTGTCGGGGTCCCCCGCATAAATTCCGGAAATGAACGGATCGGCCAATCCTTCGCGCACTTCCCTCCCGAAATGTCGTTCGACCCAGGGTCCAATGGCTTCTTCGCCTGCGGGCGCTGTCCCGTGTAGAAACGGTTCGAGCAACATTCGCATTTTGCCGGGGACCGAGAGAAATGATCCACTGATGAAGCGAAAGAGAGAATCTGGCAGGGCCTCGGGAGCACCGTCACGCACTACGAACCGTTTTTGAGCAGCATCACTGGATTCGACGGATCTCTCCCAGAGTCCCGAATCTCTCAAAAATTCCTCCAGCTCCGGTTCGTTGACCAACAGGCTGTGCGGACCTCCTTCGATTCGGTAGTCACCCAACTTGTGGGTCACGACACTGCCGCCAAACCGCTCGGAGCGTTCGAGCAGGACGGTATCCGTCCCCGAGTTACTCGCAGACCATGCTGCAGCAAGCCCCGAAACTCCACCTCCGATGACGACTACACCTGTTTCTCTTGTCTCTCTAATCTCTCCTGTTTCCACAGGATAAGTCTTTCAGGGAGTATCAGGAACGCAAGTAATTCAATGCGAACAGTAAGGTATAGGTGGCAGCCCCAACTGGTCCCTTAACGAGACCACCCGCTCCTGCAACAGATCAGAGTCCTGGCAGACGAGATTGATGTGGCCCATCTTTCGTCCCGATTTCGCCTCTCCCTTGTCATAGAGATGCAGGTGGGCACCGGGGGTGCCGAGAACCCTTTCGGCGAGCGCAGGACCGTTCTCCTGCAATTCGTCGCCCAAAAGATTGATCATCGCCGATACGCCAAATCCCCCGGTACTGCCTAGTGGCTGGTTGCATACCGATCGAATGTGATTTTCAAATTGAGAAGTATCAGATCCATCAATACTGAAATGCCCCGAATTGTGCGGTCTCGGCGCCATCTCGTTGATAATCCAATCACCACCCTCCGTCAGAAACAGCTCAATCACCAAGACTCCCTCCAACTCCAGCTTTTCAGCGACCTCACGGCAAATCTGATCCGCTTGATCAACCGAACCCACCTGAGGCACGGCAGGAGAATAGGTCAGGTCCAGGATGTGGTTCCGGTGAATATTCCGGCACAACGGATAGGTAACCAAATCACCCGAGGGGGAGCGGACGATGATCATCGAGTACTCGGCCAAAAAGTGTATTTTTTCTTCCAGCACTGCCCGAGCGCCCGCAAACGTTTTCCACGCGGCCATGAGCTCATTCGGAGAATCCACCGAGACCTGCCCCTTTCCATCGTAACCAAAGTCAGCCGTTTTCAATATGGCTGGGAACTGAAACCCTTCGGCCACGATTGCCTCAACGTCCTCGTCCGATCCAATCACCCGAAAGGGCGCGACCGGAAATCCGTGCTGGGAAAAGAAAGTTTTCTCACGCTCCCGGTTCTGAGCAATCGACAGAATAAGCGGCGACGGACGCACCGGCTTCTTCCCCGCGAAACTCTCCAAGGGGCCCTTCTGGACGTTCTCAAATTCAAACGTCACGACGTCTGCCAGCGAAAACAGGCGCTCCAACCCAGCCGCATCGTCATACTCGGCAACGATCTGCTCATCGACAACGGGGGTACAAGCACAGGGATTGT
>CEOD01009104.1_pt1 | contig 15255 bp, 11 predicted proteins | sample 530341 | NCBI WGS metagenome assembly CEOD01 (sample SAMEA2619950, study PRJEB7988) | marine metagenome | isolation source: saline water (ENVO:00002010), including | reverse complement strand
CGGAACTGGCGGGTAGTCAATTGATCGGACGAGTTGAGGAAACCGCCGACAACGTTCAAAATTGGCTACAGGAGGTAAAGCCCGAGGTAGTGATAACGATCGGCGATGTTTTCCCAGAGGCATTGAGGCAGTTAGGCTGGAAGATCCCGGAAGAGATCGCACATGTCTCCCTGCGCATTCCCTACGGAGATCAGAACGAAACTGCGGGAATTTCTTATGCGGCGAAAGAGATCGGATCCGTTGCGGCGGCGAAACTCGATTCGCTCCTTCAGGTCAATGAATTGGGGCTTCCTGCCCACCCTGTGGACCTTACCGTAAGAGGGTTCTGGACTCCTGGTCGTTCTCTCGGGACCCGACCCGGCGCCGCGATTGGCTCACAACAATAGAGTGCTGGGGTCGCGTTCCCGGGAGAGGACATCGTCGAGATCTCTCCGACGATAAGCCCCGACGAATCAATCCCGGTTATAGAGGACCGGCGACCGCCCTACCCATTCCGCCCAAACCTCTTCGCTGGATGCCAGCTCGTCCATGAACCGGGCGACGTTTACCCGACTCGACTTTCCTGAATTGAAGATAGGACTCCGTGTCGGCGACGGCACGGTGCAGTAGTCGGATACCCCTGGCTCGTTGATCAACCCATCTGGACGGACGATGACCCATTTTACGCGATGGTCCTGTTTCCCTACCGATGATCTCAAGAAGCGGGCCGCTGCTTCATTGTCGGCGTGTGGCGGCACGAGCAATCGAATCAGACCGACAACGATACGATCGAATACGGAAGGGGTCTCTTTCGCGTCCGTATCTTTGCAACCCGTAGAATTCATCAGGATGACCTTGGTGATGCCGGCAGATGATTCTGTTTGAATTGCAGAACAGATCCGACTCACCGAATCCGCAACCAATCGACGCGGGGATCCAAACATCCCCTTCAATGTGAGATTGTGTCCGAGACAAGAAATCACCGCCTTACATCCCTCCAGGGCATCCCTGAGCTCTTTCTCAGGCAAATCGAGAACACTGCCCTCGATCACCGTCAAGTTAGGATGGTCGAGCAGATCCTGAGGCAATCGATCGGCCGACCTCACAATCGCCCTCACCTCGCCTCCACGCGCCAGCAGATCCGCCGCAACCAATCGCCCGGTGGCGCCAGTCGCGCCCAATACTAAGGTTTTCATAAGCCAGCTCTCTCCAGTGATCTCAACGATATTGACGGGTGATAATGTTAGTACCTCTTGCTTCCCTCCTACATATTTAAGCGACATCCGGATGTCACGAATTTCCGCAAGTCGAGCCAGTCTTCCAGGGCTGCCTTCGCCCACTGTAAGCATTTCCAAACGGTTCCAGCATTGCGTTTCCCATCTGTGAAGCTTTCGTTTTGGGACCGTACCCGATGCCCTCTTTTCAACACCGTGTCTCAGTCGCCCTTTTGATTGCCGGAATCGCAATGCTTTGCGGCAGAGTTGGCGCACAAAATGCGACCTCGGAGACAGAAATCGAGGACACGATTCGAGACGTCCGCGAAGCGATTCGACAGAGTGGAGACATTGGCGCTGGCTATGCCGCTATTCTCAATTTCGCGGGCAACCCAGACGTTTCGACCGCGACCTACCACGTCGACGACAACGTTTCTGACGAACCGGTGATCAATGTGTTTCGTGGCAGTCTGCGCCATGCAATCAAAAACGAAAATTCGAGGTGGAAACCGTTTGTTCAGGCGATCTTCCCCTACGAAACACTTCGATACGGAGAAGACTACGGTGACGGCAATCAGGTCTCAGTGGAGTGGGAAGCCTACGGAATAATGGGAATGTTCGGCGCGGGATATTCGGTCACGGAAAATCTCGTTATTACACCTGCGATCAACTTCGGATGGCTCCGTCTGGACAACGATGCCCGCTACGAAGGGTTCCTCGCCGAAGAGATCTTAGAGCCGGCCTTCGACGGTTTAGTGTATGACTGGTATGCGGATTCCATTGTAGCGGGCTTTTCTTTGTGGGCGGACTACCAATGGCAATTTGAGCACTTTGACACAGCATTCCACGGCGGATTTACCTACAATCACGTAAAATCCATCCACTCCTCGAGCGATCATATCGAGATCAACTCCAGCGCGACCACTTTGGTGGCCAACATGGAAACCATACACCCAACAGGGATCAACCTCGAAGGGTTCCCCGTTTCGGTCGTGTTCAGTGGAGGCGGGACCGCTTTTGTGGGACCGAATCGAACAGCTCTCGGATTCGATAGTTTTCTCAATGCAGGGATGGCCTTCCAAGCGGATATATCACGCCTCGGATATGCCGTTCGGTCCGTGCGGCTGGGAGGGGCAATTATTTTCGGGGAAAACGTGACCGGCTGGAGTTTTACCTTCGACTATCTTTTCTAAAGCCTTTCTTCCCCGGGCTATCGCTCAATTGACGATTAGCCGGACGACTGCCCCCCCGAGAGCACCCGCCCAAATCAATAGCTCTTGAACTGCTCCTGGAAGCCGTCCGGCATGGGGAGACCAACAGTCTGCCATCCCTTATCGGTCAGAACCCGCCCTTGAGCTGTTCGTTGCAGATACCCCTCTTGGATGAGATACGGCTCGTGAACATCTTCGAGCGTCTGGACCTCTTCTCCGACACCGACTGCCAATGATTTGAGGCCGACTGGTCCACCCCGATAATTCTCGGCAATAAACCTCAGAAGGCGTTTGTCCATCTCATCGAGACCATTTGAATCGATCTCGAGCATCTCTAGTGCGGCAGCGGCCGTTTTGCGGTCCAGCACCCCTCCAGAGCGCTCCTGAGCAAAATCCCGCGCGAACAGGATCAAATTATTCAAGATCCGCGGGGTACCTCTCGCCCTCGACGAAATCTCGAGAAGCCCCTCTTTCTCCGCCTCCATCTCGAGCAGCAAGCAGGATCTTTCGGCGATCGTCAGAAGATCCCGCTGGTCGTAGTACTCTAAGCGCGATTGAAGCGTAAACCGATTCCGCAGCGGGGCCGTCAGCAGTCCCACCCTTGTCGTGGCCCCGACGAGACAGAAGCGCGGCAGTGATAGCCGCACCGTCCGTGCGTTGGGTCCCTGGTCAATCAGGATGTCGATGTAGAAATCCTCGATTGCGGTATAGAGATACTCCTCGACCGTTTTGGGGATGCGGTGAATCTCGTCGATGAAGAGGATCTCCCCCTCCTCCAACGAAGTGAGCACGCCCGCCAGATCGCTCGGCTTATCGATTACAGGCCCGGAGATCACGCGGACCCCTACCCCCATCTCGGTTCCGAGGATATGGGCCAATGTCGTTTTCCCTAGGCCCGGAGGCCCACTGAGCAGCACATGATTGAGAGAATCGCCGCGGGATCGGGCCGCACTGGCCATCACCTGCAGGCGCTCTACCGTCTTCCGCTGTCCGGTAAATGACGAGAAATCACCCGGCCTAAGTTTGTTTGCCTGCTCCAGCGGCTCTTGCTGGCTGGCCGAGCGAAGAAATTCCGCCCCGTTTTGTGCCGGGATATCCATTCCTCACTCAACCGGCATGCCGATTATTGGCAAGCCTCGCACTCTTCGCCATTCATCATGGCTTCAAGGCTGCAAGCTGCCTTTTCTTCCTCGGTGAACTCCTTTTTCCCAGCATGACCACGTACTTCCTTCTTCACACTCACAGTCGCCTTTTCAATGTTTGAGGCCCCCAGCGAGCGGAGGTAGTAGGTAGTTTTCAAGCCCTTGCTCCAAGCTGCACGATACATGTGCGAGAGCGTCTTCAAATCCGGAGAAGCGAGGAACAGATTGACCGATTGAGACTGGTCGATCCATTTCTGACGGCGGGCCGCTGCATCGATGAATGCCTGATAGGGAACTCCAAAGGCAGTCTTGTACAGCGCCTGAAGGTCGTCGGGCATATCATCCATCTCTATCATCTCACCGTCGAAGTATTTGAGCTGATCCCGGGTCTTCTTGTTCCAAAGACCACGCTTCTTGAGTGAGCGGACCAGAGCCCCGTTCAGCACGACAAAGTCACCCGATAGATTACTCTTCACAAAGAGATTCTTGTAGGTGGGCTCGATGCAGGGCGAAGTGCCCATGATATTGGAAATCGTCGCAGTGGGAGCGATCGCCAGGACATTACTATTGCGCATCCCCTGTTTCGCGATCTTCTCGCGCAACGGTTGCCAATCCATTCTCCCACCATGTGGGATGTCGAGGGAACAGCCCCGCTCCTCCTCGAGCAATTTCAACGTGTCCTGAGGCAGAAGACCGCGGTCCCATTTCGAACCCTTGTAGGAAGAATAGGTACCCCGTTCTGCGGCAAGGTCACTCGAAGCCTCGTACGCGTAGTAAGCAATCGCTTCCATGAACTCGTCATTGAACTCGATGGCCTCCTGCGACTCAAACGGCTGCTCACGCTTGAACAACGCATTCTGCAGACCCATGACCCCAAGCCCGATAGGACGGTGGCGGCGGTTGGAAGTTTCTGCCGCCTTGGTCGGGTAGAAATTGATGTCGATGACATTGTCGAGAGCGCGGACCGCGGTGCGAACGGTGTCCCGCAGTTTTACGAGATCCAAGTTGCCGTCGTCATCCAAGTGCGAGTCGAGAACGACTGAACCCAAGTTACAAACAGCGGTCTCTTCTTCACTCGTATTCAGAGTGATCTCAGTGCACAGATTGCTGGAGTGGATCACCCCGGCGTGGTCTTGAGGGCTGCGAATGTTGCAAGGATCCTTGAACGTAATCCAAGGGTGTCCGGTTTCGAAAAGCATCTTGAGCATGCGCTTCCACACCTCAATCGCCGCAACTTTGGTCCCGCTGATTTCGCCGACCTCGGCCATCCGCTCGTACTGGACGTAACGCTCCTCGAAAGCCCGGCCATAGAGGTCGTGAAGGTCTGGAACCTCGTTCGACTGGAAGAAAGTCCAATCACCCCGTTCCTCCATCCGTTTCATGAAGAGGTCAGGAATCCAGTTGGCAGTATTCATGTCGTGGGTCCGACGACGGTCGTCGCCCACGTTCTTGCGCAACTCGAGAAAATCGAAGAGATCGCTGTGCCAGGTTTCGAGATAGGCACATCCGGATCCCCGGCGTTTGCCTCCCTGATTGACTGCCACAAGCTGGTCGTTGTGGAGCTTGAGGAAAGGAATCACACCCTGACTCTCGCCATTGGTGCCCTTGATGTAGCTACCGGTACCGCGAACGGAGGTCCAACTACCTCCCAATCCGCCAGCCCACTTGGAGAGGAAGGCATTCTCAGCAATCCCGCGGACCATGATGGACTCGATGCTGTCGTCAACCTTGTACAGGTAGCACGAAGACAGTTGTGAGTGCAGTGTACCGGAGTTGAAGAGAGTCGGCGTCGAGGAGCAGAACCGGCGGCTCTTATATAGCCCGTAGAGAGAGATGATACGATCTTTGCGATCTTCCTCTTCACCGATAAACAATCCCATCGCCACTCGCATCCAGAAGAACTGCGGTGTTTCGAGACGGGCCTTCTTCGACGCCTTCTTGTCGATGATCAGGTAACGATCGTAGAGGGTTTGGACACCCAGGTAATCAAAGTCCAAGTCAGCCGAGGGATCGAGGGCCGCGGAAAGGGCGTCCAAATCGTATTCGAGAAGCTTTGGGTTGATTCGATCAATCTCCACACCCCGCTTCAGGTAGCGGCGGAACCCTTTGACATGAGCCTCCTTCAAAGAAGTGACGCCATCCTTGACGATGTCCCAACCGAGAACCTCTTCGTAAATGTAAGTGAGCAGAATGCGACCCGCGAAACGGGCGAAATCCGCGTCCATCTCAATCATCGATTTTGCGTTGAGGATGATGGTCTTTTTGAGATCCGCCTCCTTCATTTCGGCATAGACCGATCGACGCAGTTCATTCTCGATGGCCTCGGAGTCGAGGCTCAGCTCCAAACCGATCGTGGCGAACTCGATTCTCTTCTTCAGGTCCAGACCGTCCCAGAAGAAGGAATCCCCATTCTCCCGGCGGACGACGATCATTGCGTCCTGTTTGTCTTCAGAGATTTCGGCTGCCCCTTCCTCGACCCGCTGGCGGGCCCGATAGGCACGGTATAGGATGTAGGCCTCGGCCACTTTGAAGTGCCCTTGGCGCATCAGCTCTTCCTGAACGATGTCCTGCACGTCTTCGATGTTTACGAAGGCCTGCCCGAGTGAGAGAATCCGATCGGTCACGCCGCGAGCGACATCAATGGCGGGATCCGAATCCAGTTCCAGGGAGAGGAAAGACTTGCGAACCGCCACCTCGATTTTGTTGCGATTCCAAGGGACGACCTGCCCGTTCCGGCGAATCAAACGCAACCGAGCGAGCTCCGATGAATGATCGTCGGTTGGAATATCGGCGCCAGCCGACCCATGATTGACAATCCGCGAGAAAACAAAGCTCTTGGCGACGTCGTGCGCTTCCTGCTCGATCAACGCTTTCTCGACCAGCAAGGAAATATCGTTGAATGAGAGCGCAAGATTACGACCCGCCGAGAGTTGGCCCTGTAGGCGGTCGCCCACCACTTTAGCCACCCGCGCCACGAAGTCCTTATTCTTCTCCGTGAAAATGTTCTCTTCCTGCCGCGAAAGCAGGAGATTCGTCAACGCATCACCGACCCAATCGGCAATCTCCGCCAAGTTGAAGTCGCGTAGGTCTGTGCCATCCTGCACTTTAACCGCAGGGCGCAAATCGCTATCGTCGGGCACGAGGGCCCGCCAATCGTAGCGGGGTTTTTCATCAAGCGGAGCGTGGGCGAAGCGCTTGAGTTCTTTGTCTTCTTCTATGGTGATGCGAGAAATCATGGTTGGGAGAGCTGGAGATTTAAATCAAAGTTCGTCGTCGTCGACTGCGGAAAGTGAAGATGATTTTTGGTACTCGGTGACGCGACCTTCGAAGAAGTTTTGCTCCTTCTGAATGTCCATCATTTCGGCGAGCCAAGGAAACGGGTTTTGAACACCCGGGTTGATCGGATCGAGTCCGACGCCTTCCAGGCGGCGATCGGCGATATAGTCGATATACTCGAGGAATTCTTCGGAACTCAGACCGAGCCCATTCACTGGCAGACAGTCGCGAATGAACTCTTTCTCAAGCTCGACCGCCTCCTTCATGATGTCAACCATCTCGGTCTTGAAATCGCTCGTCCAGATCTCGGGATTCTCGTCGACGAGATCCATGAGCAAATTCCGGCACAACTCGATGTGGTTCGACTCATCCCGTAAGGTATAGCGGAACATCTGGCCGATTCCGGGAAATTTATTCTGGCGGTAAAGGCTGAGGATCATCCCAAAGAGGCCGTAGAACTGAGTGCCTTCCATGCACTGCCCAAACACAAAGAGGTTTTTGGCAAAAAGTTGCTTGTTCTCGACCTTGTTGAGGTCGAGGTCCCGGCGGAGCCCGAGGGAGGTCTTGGTCACAAACTCGTTCTTCTTCCGAATCGTCGGAATCTGCTCGAACATCGCCTCGCATTCGTGAGGGTTCACGCCCAGTGAACTGATCATGTACAACAGACTGTCAGCATGGATGTTTTCCTCGTGGGCGTGGCGACCGAGAACCAATTTCAATTCCGGGGCGGTCACGAGCTCGCGAACCACGTGAATGATGTTGTCGCCCACGATCCCTTCGGCCGCTGAGAAATATCCCAGTCCCATCATGATGATCCAGCGGTCGACATCAGAGAGATCCCCACTGGATCGCCATTGTTCGACGTCCTTTTGCATGGGAATGTCTTCCGGCTCCCAGTGATTGGCTTTCATGGTCCGGTACAAATCGTAGGCCCACGAATATTTCAACGGGAGCAGGTTAAAAGTCATGGTCTCTCGACCGAGAATGATCTTTTTCGCTGCAAACGCCTCCTCGGCTTTGTCTTTGTCGAGAACGAAGGTGCGGTCGCCAATTTTGTAGGTAGATTCCATGGATAGAGCGTGTGTTGTCGGATCGTCGGTAGAAGATGGAAAGCGGCTGATTCCCGCGCAAGGTAGGCTGCTTCCACTCTTCTCCACCAACTATCCAGTGGCTACGCACCGAGGACAGCGTTTTTTAGTGGTTTCGAGGGAGGACGGCCAATCGTGACTTGAATTGACAAGATTTCGTCCGAGTCAGTCAAACACTAAATAAAGGAAATTCGCATGCACCAACCCCCATATGTAGTGTTTGGCTGAAATTTTTGCGAAAGTACGCCTTTGAGATCAGACCTTTCTCGGGACGGGTGAATGCACACGAAAATCGACCCGAATCACAAGCCTATTTCACAGGTATTTTGAGAATATTCCTCAACTTGCTACCGCTACGTATTTTAAAAATTTCCCTCGTCTCCCGGCCCGTTTCTAGCTACCGCTACAAACAAGGAACCAATCATGCTATCATCAAACGTATATCTCTTTCTTCACCTCTTCGGAGCATTTCTTATGGTCATGGGGTACGGTGCACTATTGGCCCGCGCGGTCCTGGCTCCGGACAACAAGCCAATGCGGATAATGGGCGCTGTGGTCAGCGGCACCGGTCTGTTTTTGATCATTCTCGGTGGTTTCGGAATGAAGGCGCGGTTACACTATGATTGGCCAATGTGGCTCAACATCAAGATCGTCATCTGGCTTCTTCTGGGAGCCGCTCTTTCGATGGTCAATAAGAAGCCCGAATGGAATAAGGTCCTCTGGATCGCCATTATAGTACTGGCAGGGTTTGCCGCTTGGCTGGGTGTGTTCGGGAATACGGTTCAGGCCCTCCAATAATGCCGGGTCCTCTTCGGCAGCGAATTGGGATCTATGGTGGGACCTTCGATCCGATCCACCTCGGTCACATCGTTATTGCCGAGGATGCACTGCAGTTTGCCCAGCTGGATCAGATTATCTTTCTCCCGGCGTTTTCCGCCCCGCTTCGCAACAGTGAGGCGGGAAATTCCCCCGACCAGCGTTTCGCCATGGTCGAGCGGGCGATTGCAAAGTTCCGGGCGTTTGCGGTGGACAATTTTGAGATCCAGCAGGGTCGGCGGGTCTACAGTATCGAGGCCGTTCGCCATTTTCGGGATAGATTCCCCGAGGCAGAGCTATTTTTCCTGATCGGAGGAGATCAGTTTGAACAACTGACTCAGTGGAAATCCTTGGAGGAGCTGCAACAGGAGGTCACGTTTCTCTGTGCCTCCAGGGCGACGGAGGAGAAACCTGAGAACGATTCCGCCCCCGCGACCAATGTCGTCTTTCTGCCTTCCCGCCGGGTCGACATTAGCGCGACCGAGATCCGCGAGCGCCTACTCGATGGCCGATCGATCCGATCTCTCGTCCCAGAGTCAGTCGCCGACTCCCTCGATCAGTATTCGCGTGAAGGCTCCCGTGACTGAATCGAGAATCTGCCTTCACTGTGGGACTCCGTTTTCAGGTACTTCCGCTGAGCTATTTTGCTGTGGCGGCTGCAAGCATGTTCACAACTTGATCGAAGAGAGAGGTCTCGGGAAATTCTATTCTCTGAGAGACGGATCCATTCAGCCGGTCTCCGAATCCCCTTCGTCGGGGAAAGAGGTCGAATGGTTTCGCGGAGCCGTCGACGAGGCGGAAGATCTGGCGCGGTCCACCGGCTCCCCTGCCCGTCTATCCCTTCGCGTTCGGGGGATTTCCTGTTTCGGCTGCACGTGGCTCCTGGAGGAGCTTTTTCGGAATTTTGCCGGGGGCAAGCGGTTCTCAGTCGATCTGCGATCCGGTGCCGCCACGCTGGAGTGGGATCCGGGAAACTTCTCCGCCATGGATTTTCGGGCCGAGGTCATCCGGTTCGGGTATCGCTTCTCCCCAGCCGCCCCTACCGGCTCAACCCATTTTGATTTCGGCCGTCTCCAAATTTGCGGGGTTTTGGCCGCGGCGTCCGGTCTCCTACTCGCGGCCGATCAATGGAAGATCCTGGAATCACTTCCCCTACAGGGAATTATCGCCATCCTCCCCCTCTTTCTTTCCTTGCTGAGCTTTGGGCTCGGTGGGCTCGGGCTTGTCGCAAAAGCCTGGGACGCAGCTCGATTCGGCGAAATTCATCCGGACCTACCGCTAGCGTGTGGTTTGACCCTGGGATTCCTCGCTTCCTCTCTCAATTGGCTCGGTGATTGGCAGCTCCCTCCCTCGCCCGAATGGTTTCCTGTTCTAATGTTCGTCGTCCTTCTGGGACAATGGCTACAGGGGCGCTTCGAAGCGCGTCACGAAAACACTCCCTCGTCGGAAGGAGGTGATCGCGAGACACTGGATCAATCTCAACCAGAGCCCGGGCTTGCACCGCCCCCGCCTCCCCTGCTCCAGAGGATCACGAGCGTCTACGGCTGCCTGCTGATCGCACTTTCTATAATAGGGGGCACCGTCTGGTCGGTTTTCATTGATTTCCGATCGGGCCTTCAAGTCGCTCTGGCTGTCCTGCTCGTTTCGAGTCCAAGGTCGCTGGTTTCGATCTGGATGGCCATCAACCATCTAGCTTTCGATTCTTTGCAATCCCGGGGAATCGTCCCACGAAATGAATCCCTGTGGGCGCGACTCTCAGATATCCGGAACGTGTTTCTCACCCGATCTTCACTCTCAATCGGAGATGCCCCTCCCCAACAAGGAGATCTGGAGGAACTCGCCACCAAACTCCAATCCCAGGGACTCACCCTTTCCTGCGTAGGGAAAGCCACTCCCTCAACCATTGAAGCGAGAGAGTCTTCTCCCCGACCTTCGTCTGCATTCATCCGAGCCGACGTCGCGCCCGAATCGGCAGCCAACTGGATACAGAGAAACGCGAGCGGTGGAACTCTCGTCATCGGAAACCAGAGCGAAGACGCCCTCGCGTTCACCCGCGCACAGTGCATCGGGTCCTACCACTCGTCGCCCGCCTCTATCCAAACCAAAAGCGACTTTCTCCTTTCTCAGAACGGTTTTGCGGAGATCGAGACGCTCTTCCGCACCAGAAGTTGGCGGAGTCGGCAACTCCGGCGATCTTCCGCCTGCTTCGCGGCCACTGCTATGGTTGCTCTTTCCCTCTCCCTGGCTGGCTTCGTATCGCCAATGGCCGCTGCGCTGGCATTGGCGCTGATCCCTCTCGGCTGCTTTGCGACAATTCGGCGCTAGAGTCTCCGCAAAAGAAGGAAATCGGCCGACAAAGAATGGGGTAGTGGAGATATTCCCCATGATCCGTTGCAGAATTTTTACTTTTATATCGGCGACGGCAACAATCCCGTTTCACAGCGGGGTACGTCTTGATTGAGCTTTCAAATCTGGCGATACCGGAACCATGAAACCAGCAAAACCGCACAAAGCCAGGTCAGTCCAATCGTATATCGATGAGACTCCTTTTTGGAATGACGGAACGTCCGTTTCAGAGTCGGTGATAACTTCGATGCAAAAACGAATCTGGATGCTCGCGACAGCCGGTAAGTTTTTCGAGGGCATGGTCGTTTTTATGACCGGGGTAGCGATCCCGCTCCTCCACCAAAACTTCGGTCTCTCCGCAGCTGAAAAGGGGATCGTGGGAGCGGCCCCTCTTTTCGGGATCCTCATCGGTGCGACAGTCCTGGGCGGGCTGGCCGATAAATTCGGGCGAAAGAAAATGTTCATCGCCGAGATGGCGTTGTTCACCATCTTCCTTCTTGGCGTAGCGCTCAGCCCGAGTTTCTGGTTCTTTGTCATCTTTCTCTTTGGGGTTGGGGCCGCGCTCGGGTGCGACTACCCCACCGCTCACGTGGTGATCTCAGAGAGCATTCCAAGTCGAGCCCGCGGAAAATTGGTTCTGGGAGCGTTTGCGTTTCAAGCAGTCGGAGCCCTTTTCGGGACAGTGATTGGATTCTTTATCCTGAAAATATACCCAGAGCCCGATGCCTGGCGCTGGATGTACGGCAGCATCCTACCGCTCGGCGTAGTGATTGTGTTTTTGCGCTTCTTCGTTCCTGAAAGTGCGCACTGGCTGGTTTCCCAGCACCGCAAAGAGGATGCCACAAAGGAACTGCACAAGCTCCTCGGCCGCAAACCTCTCTACCCCAAGGAAATCACTCTCAAAATGCCGAAGAAGCCCCACAAAGATAAGAAGAAAGGCACTTCTTACGCTCAGCTCTTTTCAAAGAAAAACCGGAAGGCGACCATTCTGGCTTCTGTGCCTTGGTTTTTGCAGGATCTCGGTACCTACGGCATCGGAATCTTCACCCCCACGATTCTAGCGACGATGATCGGCGACAAAAGCGGTTCGCACAACATCGCCGCGATTATCCACGATGACCTATTGGCGGCAAAAGGATCGGCCATCCTCGATGTTCTCCTGATTGTGGGAATCATCTTTGCGGTGTTCCTCGTCGATAAAATCGGCCGAATTCGACTCCAGATATTCGGGTTTCTCGGGTGCGCTGTTGGATTGCTCCTTGCGGCCCTTTCGCTCAATCCAGACGGGTCCACCAACCTCTTTCTAATTTTTGCGGGGTTCATGATCTTTAATTTCATGACCAACATTGGACCAAATGCCATGACCTACCTCCTCGCTGGGGAAGTATTCCCCACCAAGGTACGGGGAAAGGGCGCCGGCTTCGCCGCGTCGTTCGGCAAGATCGGTGCGGTCACGACCGCCTTTCTCTTCCCGGTTCTGCTCACCAGTATTGGAACTGCAAACCTCCTTTACGTCTTGATCGGCACTTCCATCATCGGGGCTGGGGTGACCGCATGGTTCGGAATCGAAACCAAGGGAATCAATCTAGAATCACTGGATGAGACCGAGTTGGAGGATCCCACAACTCCCCCGGGCTCTCCCGTCGTCGAGGCGGTCGCCATGAGCACCGACCCCAAGCCAGCGAGCTGACGGGCTTGGGGGCAATCATAGAGACTTCACTGAGCGCGGGGCCCAGGCGAATTCGCCTGGGCCCCGCTGCTTCTTCAACAGTTCCCTTCCGCCCACACACTGGGCATCCCAGTTAGTTCCATTTCATCTGACTGTCGCCCTCCTAGCGAAGGATTGAAATTTCGCTCAAAACAGAACAGCATCTCGACAACCTAGGTACGAGCGGGGGCTCTTCGCACCTTCCGCACCTTTCAACCACGATCGATTCCTCAGCCCAGACTACCATGAAGCTGCATCCAATCCTGAAATTTCCTTCCTATTCAGTTGTCGTATTCCTGTTGATCTCTTGTGGCGGAGGTGGCCCGGCGACTCCCGTAGGATCAGCCTCTGAACATAAGCGTGTGCGCGAGACGCTGCATACCTACGTCGATGGACGGCAGGCGCGTGATCTTCAACTCGTCCAATCCGTCCTCGATCCAGAGGTCGATCAGCTAACCTCCCGAGGGGAATGGCGCCGCGGAATCGACGCCACCACTTCGGGGATGAAGCGCAGCACGGCGACCAATCCGGGAGATCCTTCCCTGACGGTCGAAACCGTCCGCTTTCTCAGCCACAATGTCGCGCTCGCCGACGCCCAATACGTCATCGAAGGAACGGATGGCCCGGACCGTGTCATTTGGAGTAGCTTCACCCTGGTGAAGGGTCGCAACGGAGTCTGGCGCATTTCTTCCATCCGGAATCTCCTTCCTTCGGAATAAGATCCGCTTCGATTCGATACCACACGTAGAAGGCGATCGGGTCGACCGGTACCCGAGCTACGAGTTGGGGGCCCACCCCGCCGCTGCGGATCAGGTATCCACTTACCTGTCACCAATCTCCCCTACGCGCTCCGCTGTCTTCCCGCTTTGAATACTTGCGAGGAGACTCAAGGCCGGCTCCCTTTATATTCCCAAAAATCGGAACGGTTTGCTCGGAACGAACTTCCCACTGACTTCACCGGAGAAGATATTCCGTTGATCGGGTCCTAGATCGAGTACCTTTACCTCACCTGTCTCCGGTGAGAAATCGAGGTTCTCCAGGTCCACCCAAAAGATGCTGGGTGTCAGCGCTGACTCGAAGAAATAGCGGAGTCGACTTTGGTCAGCGACGGTCCTCCACCGGGTGGAAGAGATGTTCGGCTGGTCTGGAGTCGTCAACCCGTAGGGCACCGACACGTTTCGGATTACGCTGAACACGCTGGCAATCGTCTCCACCGGATCGCCGCCCTTCGGCACTGCGTTGATGTAAAATGCAGCTCGCGTAAAACGATCCGCAGCACGGTTGGTGCCGGGCAGCATTACAGTTCCGCCAATCTGTTCCCAGTAGCTATGGAGGGCCAGCTGTTTGTCAAAGGTGGGCGAATTGGTCATGACCTGGTACTCCGGACTGTGGTGAATGACTTGTTTCCCGTCGATATACTGCACGATCGCGCTGTCTCCAGTCGCATCAGAAATCGCGAGGTGCAGCGCAGCCAGCCGGTTCTCGCCCGGAACCTTGTCCGTTACGACGATAAAAGGCTCCTGCTCCAAGACCGCGACCGCCTCGGCGACCGTAGCGAAATTATCGAGGATATACTGCGCCCATGCCGCCACAGTTAGTCCCGGTTTTTGCCCGTCGTATTCGGGATACTCCGATTCGACCAACCACAACACACAGGACGAAAGTCCGGCCTCATTGAGCCCGTCTGTCGTCGAAATATCGTAACCGGAGGCAATCACGCTCCCAAACTTCGAGGTCCACTCTAGCGAGTTTTCGCCAGCTTCACCCGAGCGCTCCATCCCTCTCGGGAAGACCCACAAGTTTGTCCCGACGTCGACTCTCCAATCCATTGACCGGGCTGTGACAATCTCGTCTCCCTCCCCATGATATACTACCCGCGTGCACGCCTGAGATGCCGGCGCAATCCATGCATTCATGGCAATTAGCGCCGCTAAGCTGAAACTTCTGAAGGAACGTAAACCAATAGGTTGATTTGGAATAGGCATTCCTAAATTCAGCACACCTACGGCGAGCACACAAGGGAGCTGGTTCCCGATACTCCATTTATTAGATTCTCTTTAGACGGGACCTACTTAAATGAATTCAAAATCCGATCTCTTGGCCGGAATTCGTTTCAATCACCCGAATACCCCGATTCAGAGAATCGAGGCCACCGTAGCCTCCGAACTCGGTTCGGGGGTCCTCCCGACGAGCCGTGATTCCAGCAACCCACCCCGAATACCCCGATTCGCAGAATCGAGGCCACCGTAGCCTCCGAACTCAGTTCGGGGGGGGCTTCCCGACGAGCCGTATTCCAGCAACCCATCCCGACTACCCCGATTCGCAGAATCGAGGCTACCGTAGCCTCCGAACTCGGTTCGGGGGGTTCTTCCCGACGAGCCGTGATTCCGGCATCCCACCCCGAATACCCCGATTCACAGAATCGAGGCCACCGTAGCCTCCGAACTAGGTTCGGGGGGTCCTCCCGACGAGCCG
>CEOD01000705.1_pt1 | contig 15348 bp, 28 predicted proteins | sample 530341 | NCBI WGS metagenome assembly CEOD01 (sample SAMEA2619950, study PRJEB7988) | marine metagenome | isolation source: saline water (ENVO:00002010), including | reverse complement strand
GTTTGATATACTCGCCCATGAATGTTCAATGGGAAAGTCTTATCAACTCCAGCAACGGCAACTGTTTCACAATCGGCACGATCGTAACCCATTGCTACAAGGTTTTCAACGTAAGGATTGTTCATTTTGTCAGAGAAAAGATGGCGTTAAGTTTTGCTTGAATTGAATCGTAGATTTCAATCTCATTGTCATCATCATCCAAATGATCCTGATATTCGCTTAGCGCATAATCAATGATTTGCCATTCAGCATCAGTGAAAAGTTGTCTGTAGATTGAAGCATTGAGTCGTTGATTTTTTTCCATACATGTATATTACATGGAATTGCCTCCAAATCAATCAACTCTGTGACACTTATCAAACTGGTTCGGGCCTATTGCCAGGAGGCCATGGCCGGCCCCCATGATGGACTGCAGTCGGGCCCGCTCCGCTACATCAACTCCACTGAGAGTTTGAGCAACTTACTCCCATGCTGAGTTTGCTGCTCAAACTGTCTCAGACGTAGTAGATAGCGTCCGCATCAAAATCCTCTACTGCTGCTCTAACCTCCTCAGATCCGCTGAGATCGAGCAACTCATACCAGTCAAGATTTCGTGGATCGAAGTCACCCAGAACATCAAGATCTAGCGTGATTCGATAACGTTGACGAGTCAGAAGTTCCATGACGTTTGTGTTGCAGACCTCTAAATTATAGGGTCTCAAGTCCACAAAGTCAAGTGTGCAGATTTCTGACTGATCCTCTTGACTTTTATGCGAAAGAGTGATAGAATGCGCGCTAAGATCACAAGACCTGAGCACCTTTCGAGACCCTATAAAGACGCTTCGGAGATACTTTGTGGGTACTTTATCCACACATTTTCCACACCCTTGTGGAAAACTATAATTAACGCATATATGTTTTTAAATACATTTATTAATCAATTTTAATGCATTTTTACCTTATTTCATAGGTACATATACACAAAACACGCCCATAATCTCGAAACGCTAATCTCGTTTGCCTTTACGTTTTTCCACAGAATCTCGTTTGAATAATTTACGATATTCTTTGAGTCCTTTCATCTCGGACTTGATCATTTGATATGCTTCCTCAGAGGATACTTTACCTGTCATTTCAGCAGCAATAATGAATCCAACCTTGTTACCAAATTGTTCAATCTGTCTGTCTAAATCATTCTTATCCTCATATCTGTACCTGAGTTGATTAGTCATTGAAGTTGATAGTTTGTACGGTATTTGCAACTCCCCCCACACTCATATCAACATTAAATGATACGGCAACTCTACGTTGTTCACTTGCATTTCTTTCAGTCCAATGTAACAGAGATGCTGGAAAGACTACAAAAGTTCCCTCGTCTGCATCCGGGGCATATGTTGGAGTTAATGAATTAAAAATGTCCGTGAATGGTGGAGCGAAGATAGTCGGTGTATGTTCATATTTATTAAATTCAACATAACATACCGCTGACATACCAATCGGTCCATGTGTATGTGGACCATGAAAGTCTCCTTTCTTTGCTACTTCAAACCATGGTTGTTTTACATGCCATCCTTCAGCACCCATCGTGTGCATTACTTCAGTCAACTCAGGGGCAAATATATCAACTATCTCACCCCTTCGTTTGACTGATGGCAGGTTAGCAGTAAAATCCGTAGCGACCTCGCCCGTATAGCGCAACTCGGAATCACTCGGATAGAATGACATTATCTTTTCTTTTTTCTCTTCCCAATTATCTAACTTAAACTGAAAGATAGGAATAGAAAAGTTATGAACATGATAATCCATTATTCCTCTTCTACTTTACAAAATTCTGCATATGTTTCGGGGGTGAGTGGTTTCGTATATACTCCAATCGTCTGTGAATCATCAGCAATCAATTCATTTGCAATATACGTTGCCAATCGGATATTAGGTGCAATTACAAAACCACGTTGGTCGTCAGTTTGATATACCCAAACTTTTCCTAACTTCAACGATTCTTCAAATGTTTCAACTCTCATGGTTTTTCTTCGATTTAATTTTCACGATCATGTATTTATCCGGTTCTTCAGAGTCAACAACAAACTCTTCAAATAGTGAATGAGCATCACCAAATGATTCAAGTTCTACCAACTCAGTCATTCGACTCGTATACATTTCTTCCATCAGGGCAATGGACATTTTGGCAGTTTCAGTCATAATTGAAAGCGGACATCAATGGATTCAAGTTTAACTGCATAGCAGTGTAAGAACGAGTATCAGTAATGTCTACTGATTGTCCTTGTTTTTTGTGATTGATGGGGGCGAAGTATTCTCCCCTCTTGGTGTCATAGAATCCCCAAATAGTCCTAACATCATCGCTAGTGTAAACATACTTACGGTAATCCCGTAACCAAATAGCAACAACATTCCTTTTGTGTTGCGTGACCTCGTAGGAGTAATTTTCTGGGGGTTGATGGGGGAAATCATTGGGCAGATTCATTACAAAGGTTTTTTAGTTGCCTGTCCAATTCATAGTATACTGACCAAAGTTTCGTATGGCAATGTTGCCGATACTCATTGTCTTCAGTCAGTGCTATGACGTTTTCAATCTGGTATTTCGCCAGAATTAATTTAGTTATCGAATCCACTGTCCTCCATGATCTCAGGATAGTCTTGGTCAACCTGTTCGATCAATTCATCAATCGTATACTTATCAAATTCAACGTCCATGTAATCATAAAGAATCGCCATCATATCCTTGATGTCCATGTCATCCAGGACGCGATTGATGTAGTTCGCCTGAAGTTTGTCGCGGTCGATGATGTCAGTTGGATGTGTGATCATTTCGTTGTGCCAAAAATCGTGGAAATCAGACTCTGTAGCAGTTGTAATCATATCTCAGCAAGCACACATCAAACCACCAACAAGTTGCGGTTCCAGGTTGAAATCAACAACAGTATAAGGGAGATGATTACCACCACCCAATCGTGCATTCACATCAGCAATCATATCTTTCTTACTTACAACTCGCTTCGATTGTGTAGAACCTTCAAACGTCAATACCTTCAGAAACTTACTCTCCCAGATCGTACCGTCGCTGTGCTTGACGGGATAGAAGTCCAGGACCATTGAACCGCCGTTGGATTGGAGTCGCATTTGTTTCGTTTGAACTGAGTTCAGTATAAGGGATCAGAGGCGCGCTGTGGTCAATCAGTGGACAGCGCGCAAAGTGGTTGAGGGCGGGGACCTGCGTCAGAGTTCCCACTTATTGTCTGCCCTCAGCAGGCAAGTGCTCCGGTAGGGATTTCTACCTTAGTCGGTGCATCGCCATATTGTTCCTTGAAACATACCCATTCTTCATTCTGAGTATAAACATAGGCAAATTCTTCCATGTCATTCAAATACTCAATCAGATTAGAATCAAGACGAGGAGGACAATCCTCACCACGTTGAGAATAGTATTGAGGACCATATTCTTCAACCTCAACATTCTCAGTTACATATTTTGCAACCTTCTTACCAGTCCAGCGGTCTTTTGTCCAGCAGACTGACATATCACCACCATCAATCAGTTCTGCTACTTTCTCCTTCGTATTGTAGTGCGTGTTGAGAATCCGACCCAACCACTCAGGATAACCATCCCAATGATGATAAACAGAAAGAATGGAGTCATCTTGAAGTTGAATGCCGATGCGTGAACGAGTTGCCATAATGATCAGAAAATGTTGGTCCAGGAACGATGTTGTTTTTGAGTGATTCTGCCTTCTGCTAACATGTTGTCACAAACTCTAGCGAAGACTTGAAACTTTTCTTCCCTTGTTAGTTTGTGAGCACGAGCAGTTGTCTTTACCACTCTGAGGAGTTGTGTTTTAGTAATCAAAAGTGTGCCTCAGAAGTGTCAAGATTGTCAGACCATTTTGCTATCGCATCATAGCATTTTTTGTAGTCAACAAATTCATAAGAAAAGTTGTCGAGAAAGTGAAAAGAATAGTTGATGCGATTCTCAGGGATCGCTAGATGACGGTCGATGGCGCGGGTCATGTGGTGTTCCCTTGACTACCTTTATAGAATACAGGAAAACCGACCCATTTCAACCGATAGTGGACAGTTCCTCAGGTGTCACACCCCAACCGCAACGAGCATCCGTCTTGGTTTTATATGGACCATAAACATCATATGATCCGTCATCAAATTCCATTGACATATACCAACCAATTTCATCCAAACCATCATCATCATAAAAGTCTTCTTCATCAATGTAAAAAACCTGTGTGTTTGTGATGATTGACATGGCAGCAGGTGCGATGGAATCTCCGTACATATTTAGCAGATAGTATCAACGAACATAGAGATAACCACCTGCCCAGTCAGCATTTTCAAGCAACCACTCACGATCACTCATGATGCAAAGGTTGAAGCGAACGTGCTTAGCAGGTGCTTTGAATGATGCTGCTTTGTACAGATCACCAGTCTTCTTATCAACAAAGGCATGAACACTACGAGAGGGAGGACGATTGTTGTTAGGAACCTCCATGATGATTTTGTGATACTTACGTCCGCTCTCGATCACGAACTTGTACACAGGTGCCTCATACTTACCAGCAATCGTGCCCTTGTTACGGGACTTGAAGTTATCTTCAAGAGCATCACACAGCATCAAAGTGTACTTACGCACATTCAATTCAATTGTGTTCCGTGCATCGCGTTGAGCAGCAAACTCAGCAAGGGTTTGAGTCATGTCTTTGTCTGAACTTTGTTCAGTATAAGATGGAAAGGGCGGTACGGGGCAAATAGTGGACAGCATGGCAACTGTCACTTGATCACCTCCCAATTCGGATCGTTTGCTTTCTGCATCCAAAAATTGTAACGTCCGGAGATAGACGTGAGGAACATTTTTCCGTTGTCACTCTCTTGTTCTACGCGACAAGAGTGAAGACAATCCATAGCATTGGCGAAACGATTCTTCGCCTTGATACTCTTGGGTTGAACACAAATGAATTTTGTTTTCATTTTTTGGTGCGTGGTTTACGTTTGGGTTTGGTCTTCTCCGGAAACATTGATTCCAGAGTGTAGTCTTTCTTCTTCAGTTTATACCGTTCAATGTGTTTTTTGGCGTGTTCTTCACATTGAAACCATGCCAAGTTTAATCCATTTTTCTTAGGAGCAAACCGCCATGGAAATCCTGGGAAAGGAAACTTATCCTCACTCGTAACCGTTGTATTCTTCTTCATGCCACATCTGCTGCAGTTTAGTGTAACGTTCGTCTTCAGTCTCCTCCCCGGTGATGTCAAAAATCTCACCAGGCATGTCCATGATCTCTTCCCACATAGTTCGGATCCTGTTGATTACTTTGTAATAATATCCCATTCAAACCCCCATGGCACATTTAGTAGACAGCCTGCAAAGTGTCATATGATCTTTAGTTTTGCGCCACATTGTCGGAATAACATATAAAAATGCCACAACACAGATACTTCAAACTCATGAAAAGTTAGATCTTCCTCAGTATTATCTCTGATGTAAGTATTCTCCTTATTGATCACCAACGTAGGCAATGTGGGATGTTGATATGGACAAACCAACAGTTTATGCGAATGTCTTACATCCAGACTCTCCAATCCTTTGGTGATAGGTGAGTCCAACCTAGTGGTGATTCCAATCACAAAGTCTGCCTGATTGACGGCATATTTGATCCACTTGTCATGCCAATCACCATCAGATCCACATGCTGTGAGATGAACTGCATCAGGTGCAAATGCAAACTTACCCAAATATCTGGACAAGTCACTTGCTGCGTGTTGTGCGATTGCCAAGTTTCCACCATTACCAACGATGGCGATTGCACGGGACATTTTGATATGTTCTACCGCACGATCAGTTTCAGTCTTGAACTTGTTTGAAGAAGTCATTGGAATTGATTGCTTTGTCGTCAATGTAAATGTCTCCGGAATACTTACCTAAGAACAGTTTGGTGTATTTGCAACCCCATGATAGTAACTGATCCTCTGTAAGTTTACCATATTTGGCATCGGCTTGGTTGATAGTTTGTTCATCAAATCTACCATCTGGGTTTGTCTTCGGCCCCATGCCTCTTGCAGTCATGTAGATGATCTCATGACCGTTATCGTATAGATTATTTAACATATCAATGCGATCATAATAAACTTCACCAGAACCAAAATTAGGTCCATCGATATGCTCACAGATTGTTCCGTCTATATCAACAATATATCTCATAAGTTTGACTCTACAGTAACAACATCGGTTGGGCGGTCAACGGCGTGGGTCCGACTGGGTAGTTCATAGGGGACGACAGGAACGATACCAATAAAAGCGAAAGTATCAAGACCTCTCCATGCTTCTACCAGTCTTGTATCATATAAGTCGAAATTGCTGATGGTTTCGTTGTCATAAACATAAATTCCTGCAATTCCACAGAGATTCTCAGTGATAACCTCAGGATTACGAGTAAGATAGATGATTTTTCCGTTGTTTACAACTGCCTTTACGCAATCCTCATCATAGAGATCATCTTGACTGATGGGATAAGTTGCCTGAACCATCTGATGACCATACGATCGTTTGATCATGTCGTCGATCAACTCAGGATCAACACATGGTTCATCACCTTGCAAATTCAAAATATAATCTGAGTCTAAAGATTTGGCAACTTCACATACTCTATGAGTGCATGTTGGATGTTTACCAGTCATGACTGATTTGTATCCGTTACGTTCTACAATATCAGCAATTTCTTTGTCTTCAGTTGCTACCAGAATCTCATTTACAGATGTCTGTGCAGCAATGTCACACACTCTCAGGATTAGTTCTCTTCCTCTGATTTTCACCAGTGGTTTACCAGGAAACCTGCTAGAACTCATCCGTGACGGTATCACACAAGTGACATTTTTCACAGTCTTGACTCCATCTCCTTAATCATATCAGAGACTACAACATTATGATATTTGGAACATTTGAAGTGCATCCTCTTGATCGCCTCATCTTTTGAAAGAAACTTAGCAGACTCGGGTAGATATTGAAAATCTATGGTTCCAACATCATTAGAATACATGTAGTCCTCACACGTTCTATTTGATTTAAGAGTTTTAACTGTAGAGACAATGTTGAGTTTCAACAATGAATTAAACAAATCCTCAGGTAGTTCCCACTTATGTGGCGATAAGAATATCTTTACCAGTTGATCCATGATGAGTGGATTGCTTGAATTATTTCTCCACAGATGTTCAAACTCACCATGAATAGGTTCTAATTTGGCATATGTATCTACAACATGTGCGGGGTCTTCCTTGTATGGATGACCCACATCATATGGAATTACATTTGCTCCATTATGATAAGCGTATAATACTGCGGAGGAGAACATGGATAGACACACATTCTTATGGATCGACAACAGGAACGCCAATCCCAATTGAAACTCCTCTGCTTCAGCAGCATCAGCAATCGATGTCACATTAAGAGGAATATCTGCAAGTTTGAAGAATGTGGTCCAGATCTCTCTTTGTTCCGCTGGTGCTAACAACAAAACTGGTGGTTCCAATCGACCGATGAACTTAAAGAATTTCTCAAACTTAAAGTTGTCGAAATCAAGTTCTGAGGCAATATCCCACTTTGGCAATACAACTAAACTACCGCGACGTGTTCTCTCAGGAACAAAGGCATCAGCATAAAGATATGGAGAACATCCGAAATGCATGTGCTCCTTGGGTTTGGTTGATTTATTGTAGAGATACTCACTCCAAACATATGTTGCACCACAAAAGTGATCAGTATAATACTCTCTTCTACCGAAAGTTTCACATTGCAATCCAGGAATAAAGTTGTAATCTAAGTTTACTGGCGCATCACACCAATAGTTTAAGATTTCTTTAGTGCCAAATCTACTCATATGTAATCAACCTCACCAGAAAGTTTCTCCAGTTCGATGGCGGAGATCAGATCTTTGTCAAACATGACCTTCAACAGACGATCAAACTTTCTGGAAATGTTTTTCACATCATAGAAATCTTCACCGTCCCAACCAGTATTAAACTTCCATTCACCATCAGTGTAGAAATACTTTCTAGGAGACCATTGACGTGGTAACACATCACCAACGTCCACAACTTTCAACTTTTCTGGCATCTCTGCCATGTTGTAGGAGATCTCACCAATCTTTACTTCTTCATCTGAAACAACATCAATAGGAATGAAATCAGGAACAATGAATAGACTCAAGTCACTTTCATTCAGAATTGTCTTCATCTTGTTTTTTATTTGTTCTAATCATGTTAGTATCTATATCATACAGAGAGATGACATTATCGGCAACATCCTCCCATCGGATGACAACATTACATGCCATGCCTGATACTGTTTCGCCTATCAAAGTGACCGTCATATATGTCTCACAGATAAAATTGACTCTACCATGTTTCCAAGAGTCACCACAACTGAATAAAACTGGATCACCATGATTGTACTTCATCGGCGGACAACAGAAACGGCAGGTTCACCTTTGTGGAAGACAGTATCAACAACTGCCTGAACACTTCTAGAGGTGGAGATACCCACTTTATCATAGACAGGCACACAAATCAACCCAAATGTTTTCTGTCTGTCACCAAGACGAATCACACGACCAATAGACTGTGAGATACCAATGTAGTCCATGTTACGCATGAACAACACGGCCTCCAGTCCCTTGACATTGATACCCTCAGACAGAATAGAGTGGTGGATGACAACAAACTTTTTGTCAGACTGTTGACCCCAGGCATTCAACGTGTTGAAGAAAGTCTCACGATCAACCTTCTGTCCGTCGATGATTGCACCGGTCTTAGATGTAATCACCATCCAAGAATAACCACGTTGAGAGATGTCCATGCAGAACGTGGAGTTGTTCATCAGATTGACAATCTGTTTGGTAGAACGAGCAGCAATCAGGATTTTGCTGAGAGAGTTGTCGTCAATAGTCTCCAAGAGATTCTGACAATCAGTGAGTCGATCGTCTCCGGTAGGCAACTCTTTGATGACAACCTTAGGAGGGAGAATGTAACCCTCATCCACAAGTTGCGGAGCAGGAACATTACAAATCACCTGACCATATACTTCAGAATCATTCATTCCTGGTTTGAATACGGTCAGAGAATGTTTAGGTGTAGCGGTGTAGAAATAGCAACGATCAGCATCACCAGAGAAGAACTCAGTCGCGGGAAAAAAGTTACGTTGAACACTGTTATGTGCTTCGTCAAAGTATATTGTGTTGACCTCAATGTCGGCTTCCATCACACGATGAAGAGAATGATATGTGGTGAAGATGATGACATTCTCACCAACACTGCGAGCACAGTTAGCATAGAGATGAATCTTTTCAGCGTTAGTGGTGCTAGTGAAGTGAGTCTCACCACTGTGGACGTGCATCACATGCAGATATGGGTCACTGTTGTTAGGATCAATGACCTCCATAAATTCGTTACACAGTTGTTCTGCCAACAAAATACGGGGAGCAACCACAACTGTGGTAGTGCCGTTGTTGATAACATCAAGACGGCGTTGAGTATCAACAATCATGGTCAAAGTTTTACCACCACCAGTAGGCACAATGATCTGACCCTTTTCGTGGACCAGCATGGCGTCACAGGCGCGGTTCTGATGCGGTCGAAGGGTGATGGTCATGGAACTCCGTCAGTCCTTATATATTACACAAAAAAAGGGGGTCTGGCGACCCCCTAGGACACTCATACACCTGGCACAGGGTTCCTCCCCAGACTCAGGTTGTCTCCACCCTCCTGAACCACGCAATTCTCCTGATCGGTGGCACCTCCATCAGCATATGGTTTAGCGTGTCCACCGTGATACTCACCAGGATCAAACAATTTGCCACGTTTGATTGGTTTTCCCTCAGGAGTTACCCAGTTCTGAGCAACAGAGGCAATGAACTTCTCATCCTTAGTAAAGTTTCGACGTGAATCTGTAAGAGTGCAATACTTTGTCGGATCCCACAATTTAGAGATGATCTCTTTACGAAGACGGTTGAAGTTTGCTTCACGCGAACGGAGCAATTCCTTGTAAGTTGCCTCACGACCGTTGTTGTAAGTGTAGGTGGTGAGATCTGTCAAAGATGTGGCATGTGCCTTGAAGTAGTCAACAAAGAAAGACTCACGATCATTGACAACATAGTTGTTGTCGTTCAAATCTTTGTATACAAGGAAGAGATCAAGGATGCAATTTTTGTTGGGTACAGCACCGATGTCATCACCAATAAAGGAGATGAAGTTCTTAAGATCAGACTCAAATTTGCGAATCAGTTTGTCTTCTGTCGATCCAGATTCATATGCAGACCAAAGATTTTTGTCCGAAACCTTGGTAGAAATACCATGGAAATACAAGAGAGCAAGACCAGCAATGAAGTCGTCAATCTTGCGTCGGTTGATGTCCTTCGGTGTGAAGAACTTGGAGAACGTATCCTGATAGGTTGTAGCAAGAGAGCGAATGACCGCAGAGAACTCTGAGATCACTGCATTACGTTTCTCCGGACCATTCAGAGAGATGCCATCATTCATGCGAATGAATAGTTCAGAAAGTTGTGAACGTGTTGCAGATGTAATCACCTCGACAGTAACAACGGCATTCTTCAGTGCCTGAAGAAGAACATTAGGGAGAGTATCATATCTGTCATTCTCACCTTCAATCACCTCAATAACTTGACCATTCACTTCATAAAATCCAGGTTGAATACCAAACTCACCACGAATATATTCACCAATGGTGGTAACACGATTGTTAGAATCGATGTTGAGATACTCAATCAAACGTGAACGCCAAGATTCAAAATAAACTCGATCTCCAGGGTTCTTAGAAGTAACCTTACAGGCATCTGTAGACGCAAGGATAAACTTAGATGGAGCCATTCCCAGAATCAGAGATGTGATATAGGAAGACTTATTTTCGAGAGACCATCGAACCCTAGACTGAAAACTGTAGTCAGCCATAGTGACTGAATGAACTTCGTTGATAAACTCCTCGACGGTATACTTGTAGAAGTCCGAAACAATGGGATTGAACGTGTGCTTGTTAGACATGCTTTTTAATAAAACTGCATAGTGTCAGTTTAGAGCGATCCATGGATCGGTCATCCACCAACAGATCCAATGTAACACTAGCCAGAGACCCCTGGCAACGTTTTAATTGATAACAGGTCCCATCCACCCAGTCGCGATCAATTTGTCATTCTTATCAGTCACAGAACCGACGTGAGGATATGTCCACCCAGCAGGCCAGAACAGGGTTAAACCTTTTTTGCATGGGATAGTAACTTTTTGTTGTGGAAAATGTGTCCCTCCAATAGGATCTCCCTCAGCATCTGTCTCGTCGATGTCATTGAGATACATCATCCATACAGCTTCACGCAACAATCCACCATGAATAGTTGGAGCAGCTCTTTCAAAATGTTGGGTAAAAAATCCTTGACCAGGTTCATAGTATTGAAACTGACATCCACCACCCTCCCAAGACCATGGAGAATGAATAATCATCGGATTCATTTTTTTATATTCCAGCAAACAAGACTGTAACCACTGAAAAATATATGCTGTCGGACCATCTAGTTCCGTTGGCCAACACTTATTTTGTGGATTTACTTCTTGAATATCTGTTAGAACTTCGTTACTCTTCTTTTGTTTGGGATCGAGACCACCTGCAACAACACCTTCAGTGGTGTTTCCCTCTTCATGAATAGTTTTTATCTTATCATATAACCAATCACAAAGATCTAAGTCAGGAAACTGCCAAGCAACAATATCAGTGCCATCCAGCACATCATCCATCACCGTTGGAATTACTGGTTTGTATTGATATGATATTGGAAATTCCTTATATTTTTCAAACGTATGGGATCTGCATGTCATGATAACGTTCCGGAGAGAGATAATGTTCTGGTTGATGTCTATGAGGCGGTTCTGGCATTACAACTGCCCAAGGATCATCCATATGAACATCCGTCGAAAGATCTCTCAATCTCCTTCTATACAATGCCCATTCTTTTTGCATCTCTTCAGGAATGTCTAAACACTGAGTCCAATCAGTTTCCCTTAAAAGAAAGTCTCTCTCAGCTCTAATCTTATTCCATCTAACTTCTATTTCGTGAGCAGTAAAATCCATAGTTTCTCCATTATTGAAAACGTAAACACCATTTTCCCAATCCCACCTCAAATTGTTCTCTGAATAATTGGGAGGATCATCACAACGGTAGTATCCTAATTTAGCCAAACTGCCAATATCATTATTATCGTACAATTTCCAAAGATCGGCAATTACATATCCAGTTTTATCCGTATGGTATCTAGGTAGAGCTTCCGGTCTTTCTCCAAAATAACTAAATTTAGGTACTCTCAACATGTAGTAATTGGATTTTTTCCAATCTTCATTCACCTGTTCATACATTTTATGTGCCTACCAAATAAAGTGTGATGTTTCCGTGTGGATATTCCATTGTATTGCCAGCGTTTGCTACGTTTGAGTTTACTCCTAAGTTATTATAAGTTCCTTTCGGTGTTTGACAATTTGGTCTTTGTGAGTGGTTACCCCAATATGGATCTCCACTATTACATGGAGTTGCTTGATAACTATGACTATGACTCGTAAAAGCAAAGTTCTGACCTGTTCCAGCAATGTTACCACCAGTAGAGGAGGAATAGTTACTTAAGTGAGATCTATTACTCTGGTCTGGATCTTGTCCTCTACCACGATCGGTGGCTCGTAAATATCTTCCATCACAATCAAAAGCCTGAATAGTGCTACCAGATTTAAATCCAGACTCAATGCTGGCTTGAATATCCGAACTTCCAGTGAATGTTTGTCCGTTAAATTCATAGAAGACAGCACTACCAACTGTTTTAGTGCTATCATTAAATCCACAGATGATAACTTCACCTTGTGCTATGCCGACTTCTTCCGTGGCAACATAACAATGAAATGCGACATTACTAGGTCTATTTTCATTTCCAGGAGATTGAGATGCTGAACTTGTATTGAATCCACTGGTATTAGTTCCTTTGCAGGAGTTACCACTAGTGTCTAATCTACTGACTGAGTTTTGAGTACAGTTGAAAAATGGTCCGTGTCTATGAGATGGGAAATTTGTATTTGTAGTTGTAGTGCCAGGTTTACTAAAACCAGTATTACACTTCATAAACATTCCCCTAACATCAGGAACATTAAAGGTGCTACCACCACCGCCGTAAGAGGTTCCTACTACAGCATAAAGAGTAGAATAAGTTGATTGAGAAAGACTGCTATTGTCAGCCGGAACTAACTGAGTTCTAGTGTCGGTATAAAAAGAGTCTTGATTAGCAGTAAAAACCAAAGCCCCGGCGGGGACGGCTGCATCCGCCATGGCAATGATGGGGAGAAAGTCTCTGTTCATGGGTGCAGCTTCATTTGCTCCCTCGTAAGAGGTAAATGCTGGTGAGTTTCCAATAGAGTTGGAACTACCAGGATCAGCACCAGGACGACACTGTTGATTATTATTTCCGGCAGTGATTGTTCCATGAAAATGTTGTTTCATCACCCAACCAGTATTGGTTCCACTCGCTCCATTATTATGTTGCAGGTAGAGTCCATTCAAACTGGGCAAGTTTCCAGACCCGAAGTTACTTCCGATGTTTGAATGTAATTGAGCGTAAGTGCTTGTGTCGTAACTCGCGCCATTACAAATTGAATATCCGGTAGGAGCAGAGTTTCCCAGATACAGAAAAATAGTTCCGGCAGGGACATTGGCTCCACCGGCACTAGGAGCAAAAAATTCTCTCCAAGATCCACCATCTTTAATGTTTCCGCTAGTGATCTCTCTCCAAGATCCACCATCTTTAACATTAAGACCGGTCATTTCTCTGAATGAACCGCCATCCTTTACTGCTGACATTTTTTAACTCTCCTTCTTGAAATACTCAGTTGGGTAGTGTGGTTCTTTTGGCCATTCAACATTATATATATCCGTCAGTTTTGACGGCAGGTCTCTCAACTCTTGTCTATATGATTTCAACTCATCACTAACTTCCCAACCCTTTTCGATAGCGAGAATGAAAGCGAAATCAGTGTATCTTAACAGTTCATTTCTGTCAGCAATGACAACTTGACGTTGTTCAAACTCCGATACAGGTCCATTGTCAACTTTTGAATATGTTACATGAATCTCATCTTCTGTTTCATCCCACTCATCAATGGGGTTTTCCATATAAGTTTCTTGGTGTTTTTGACCAAGAACAAGTTTAGGAATTGGTGCGTTTTTTACAATTTTTTTAAGTTTATATTCTACCTTAATTAAGGTTCTATCGTCAAGTTTCTCCGATGTTTCGCCAACTTTACGACAAATATATTGATCAAGATCATAATCTTGAGGTTTGGAGTCTATAGTCTCGATAACAGTATATGTTGCATAGATGTTAAACTCTTCACCGGCTCTCACATGCCACTCTGCGGGTGGATTCATCTGAACAGATATTTTAGCACCCTCATTCAGTGGAGTAAATTCAGTTTGAACTATCTGAAGATAACCAACATTTCTATACAGATATTCATCAGTAACATATGCACCACCATCAAAAACCCATCGGGGGTGTGGGATTACTCCCCCATCTGGTTTTAGATATTTTTTTGAAGTTTGTTCTAATGTTTCATTTTTCTCAGGAATCACATCCGGTAACCAATATCGGTCGGGGTGATCTGATTCCGGATGTGGATCATCTATCCAAGGCATTATAAAACCTCCATCTTGTCAATTATTTATTATGAATACTGATACCAGATGTCACCATTTGCTCCACCAGATGGCGAAGAAGTGCTGACAGTTCTAGTACCGTAAGCATTAGATGTTGCAGAGATTGTAATCGTATTACTAGAATACGTTATCTGTGCAGTACCAGTGTAAGAAGTATGGGTGACTGTAATTGGCAGTGCGGTTAAATTAGCAGCAGATCCACTAAATGCCGTTGCAGTGAGAAGTCCAGTAGATGGGTTGTAAGTTAAACCCGTATCAGTCTCGGCACCCTGGGTTCCTGTTGCACCGTCAACAAATACTGGATAAACAGTCTCGTTCGTGCTGTTATTAGCAGTAACTGTAAAGTTAGTTGCTTCAGTAGCGGTAGAAGAGTTTCCGGTGAGAGCACCAGTAAATGTGGTGGCATAAACATTAGCAAACGCAGTGCCACTAGCACCAAGATCTCTTGTGTTATTTGCTTCAGGTAACATATTACCTGATATAGTTACACCGCCAGCTGAGGTTTCAAATTTCTTAGTGTCATCATAATTAAGTTCAACTGCTCCATTACCAACAAACTTTGCAGCCGTTTCACCACCTTGCACTTGAATAAAAACATCATCAACAGC
>CEOD01031892.1_pt1 | contig 15413 bp, 9 predicted proteins | sample 530341 | NCBI WGS metagenome assembly CEOD01 (sample SAMEA2619950, study PRJEB7988) | marine metagenome | isolation source: saline water (ENVO:00002010), including | reverse complement strand
GAACGTGTGGTAATTGATCCCTTCACGCTCGCAAAACGCTTCCTGCGTCAGGCCGCTCCCGTCATACTCACTCATCAGACGAAACCATTCCCCGCGACCCAACATCCGACGACCCTTGCGGTCCTTCTTGACCTCTTCAGAACAAACTTCAGCTTCGATTGATTCCATCCAAACAGATTATCACCTCAGAAGGACTCCGGGAAGGAGGTCGATCACCGGACGCTTACCATTGATCGATCTTCCCTGCGATCTCTCCAAGCAAAATTTTTCAACCTCATGAGGCTCCGATCCTGCTCCCCACTGTCAACGGAGCGATATGAAATAACCCTCCCGTTTCGCTCCAGCATTCAAACACCTTTGGAGACGACTTAAAAAGGTCTCCTTGTCTGCGAATAAGTGTAAGCGAATGCGATCCGCGTCCGTCTAGGCTTAGGAGATTTTTGAAACCGAATTCGAGGTCAGCCGAAACACTTCTTGCAAGACGAATTCCTGACTATCGTGGTCGAACAGTTTCCATCGTTGTCGGTGCAATGAGTCCGGCATTCGGTGGACATTTGTGGTTTGCCCTGGACTGCCTGAATCGAGGCCGTAATCATACTCCAATCCACCCCGATCCGTGAGGATATAGCGGGCGTGAAAGGCTTCCCCTCCCTCAATGGGTTTCCAGCGATAAAAATGGATTTCGCGGTCTCTCAAAGCGGTTCGCACGCGATGCAGATCCTGGCCCTCTAGCTTCCCTTGAAACCATTCGCTGGTTCCGTTTGCCAAGACGTGATATTCGATGACATTTGCGGAGGTCTCCGAGCGCACCAAATCCACTATATCTTTGAGGGGTCCGTTGTGCCTTTGAGCACAAGAATATCGTGGGTCGATGAGTCGAATTTTCTTCGCTCCAGACATGAGGAATCGAGCCGCCAAAGTGATCGCGTCCGGAGTGCGCGGAATCGGTCCGCCATCGGGGATCCATCCGGGAGTTTCGGGCCCTACTTCGGCCGCATCTTGGATGCCTGGAGAAACGCTTTCTCTCCTCCCTAATATTGCCCGAAAGGGGTGCTCTCGATGCGACCGCAGCGCGTTCGCTACCCATGTGTCCGATGAACCGTATTCACGGCCCGTTCGAATGAGTTTCGGGCCGACTTTGGACAACAATTCTTCGATCCTTTTCTTGTCGATTGGACTACAACCCGAGCAGGCGTCATAGGCACATCGCTTCCAGCTCTTCGGGAACTGTGAAACGAGCCGACCGTGAGGCACTCCAAACTGATCCAGAAGGTAGCGGGCCGTCTGCCAGTCGGACAGCGCTTCCGGTTCCAACGCGTATTCGTAAATCATCAGAAAAGTTCGTTGGCCCGTTCTTCGAAAAATCCCTCCGGCCATTGCTGGTCGAAGTCCCCGTCTTCGTTGACCGGGAGCGGCGTAATTTCCACACCGTCCGAGCTGCTACTGACATACAGGACGCTCAGCAGTTCCGGGGTAAGTTCAGGAGCACCCTTGGGCAACTCGTCCGAAGCCGTTTCCCGGATCCGCCGGAGCATCCGAAGCAACAGATGCTCGCTGTGGGTTTCGACCAAATGCAACCGATCCGATGCCTTTCCGACCTGTCGAGCGAACAGGTCACCCAAGGAGCACTGTACGGCTGGGTGAGTGTGCAATTCGGGCTGCTCGACCGAGAAAATGGAAGCCTGGGACTCCAGAGCCCCTACCACGATCGGCACGGCCTGAGTGATACCCGCGCCAATGTCTGCCGGGGCGACCTCGGTCTCGGTACGGACATCGATCATCTCAAGTTGGGTGCGCTGCGGCTGGGACCGAAGATCGTCAAGGATCAGTTCCAACCGTTCTTCGACATCCACATCCTCAGACTCCCTCATGAGGGCCGTCAGAGTGTTCACTACATAGCCCGCAGACGGCACTTCGTAAAAATGCCGACCAGCGAGTCGATACCCAAGATTCAGGCCGTTCGGATCGGAGATGGCATCGCTGACTTGCTCCACCAGATCCGATGATGCCATGCCAGCAGCAGATCGGTGCAGTAGATCCCAAGCAGCAGCCCCATCGGCCCACCGTTCTTGCGAGGGCGAGATTCGGGCCAGAAAACTGCGCGGGGGCACGCTGCGCAAGGGACCGAGGTAGCGGATACGCCGGAGTTCTTTCCAGAGGATCTCTCCGGACCCGACGAGGATCGAGCTAAGGGTCGACTGCGCCTGCTCCAAATTTTTCCAATCGCCTCCCGAATCCTCGGGGACTTCGACCTCAAAGGGCAAAGCCGTACCCCAAACCGGAATGACATTCTTACCCGGAGACTCGGAGCCACCGATTCGGGACTGCCTAAGCTCAAAGCCATCGACCAGTGACTGCAACCCCGACACCAACGGGGATTGCTCATCTTCTTCCAAGGAATCCTCTCGAAAAATTGGATGATCCAAATTAATCCGTTCGAGTTCCGGACGAAAGTTCGGGGCGGCATGAATCGCGCCCAATTCGATTCCATCCAGTGCGACGGCATATTCGGTGACCCAAGGGCGGCCCGTGGTGGAATCCCATGAAACCTCAACCGCAACGCTGATCGATTTCGGGTTCGGCAAGGCAATCCCTTCAGCCTCGCTCGCTCGCAATCCGGCAATCGGATAGAGGGGAAGCCCATCGTCGTCCGGGGCAAAGGTCACTTCGATCCTGACTGGACGGCTCAATTCATGCTTATGGACGAACTGGCGAAAACCGCCGAGATCGATGGAAGCTCCACTGGCGATCAGTCGATCCGCATCGGCGTTCTCAAATTCCAAGAGATCTCGGAAATAAAGGAGGGCCTGAAGAACCGTGCTCTTGCCGACGCTGTTCGCCCCGAAAAGAAGCGTGATCGGGCGCAGGGGAATCTCGACGCGGTCACAAACGCCTTTGAAGTTTTCGATGGCTATCTGGGTTAGGGTCATATTTTTCCTGCGCTCTCGCTCTGCCTGTCAGCCATCGCTCTTAACGCTATCCAGCTGACTTTGAATAAACTCACACAAATCACTGGCAGGAACGACCTGGTCCTTCGAAAAATCGATTGCATCGACAAATGCCATCGGAACCCTTCCACTCGTCACAAGCAGTGGAATCCACTTAATGTCGTTCCGATTAATCCCAGTAATTCTCTCAATCTCTACTGGATTCTCTCTAAGCCAATCGACTCGCATCTGGTGCTTCGCTAGAGAATCTTTCTCTTTCTTATCTCCACGAAACTCTTCTAATTGTTGGATAACATGGCGGACCGTAAGAGCTGGCTTCAAACGCTTACATTCGATGAGAAAAACCAAGCCAGCGCTTTGATCCCAGGAAAGTATATCGACATCCCCAAGATCAGGTTGCTGTGGAGCTCCAAGCTCCGTGAGCTTAATTTCAATCCTTTGACTTGGAAGAACCTTCTTAATGTTGGCCGCTGTCTCCTCCGTAAATTCATGGCCCTTCTTATTTGCCACTTGTCCGAGATATTTCTTCATACCAGCTGACGAAAAAAGTCGATCCGGAAGCCTTCCCTCCAAAATAGAATAGGTTAGATACTGGCGCCACCGATGAAGATGTGGCGCAGATATTGCAACAACCTCTGGTGATTTGGAAACCACTGGTATTGGCCTTAGCAGCACTGATAGGCCTCGCGAAAAACGCCATGGAAGCACATCGCTCTTTTCACAACCCAGAGGGAGATCTTTATCCCACGCGGATCTTATGGGCAAAGTAAATCGATCAAGGAATGTATCCACTTCGCTGCGATTCATGCCAATCTTCGCCCTCAGAATAGCTTTGAACTCACTGAACAGCATTGCACCACCCGCTTGACCATTCCTTACAGCGAGGTCATCGAAAAAATCGACAAGGTCGTTGATCTTTTCAAAAGAAAATTCGTACTCTGCTTCGAAGGCTCTCATAAATGCCGTGACGTTGGAATCCACCTCCCCAGCACCACGGGCACCTCGACTGGGCGTGGTAAAATTCAGATCATAGGAATCGGCACTGCTCGCAATGAGATCATCAATACGCGCTACCAAGTAAGGTTGAAAGATCTCCTCCTGAAATGACTCATTAAATTCGATAACACCATTCGAATGAATCTGGAGATTTGCTTCAATAAATCCTCCGACGATAGCGTCCCTATGATTTGCAAGTTCAAGCATCAAAGCCATCTGGGAAAGCAGCGACGCGTGCTCAGTCTTTGAAAGAACCTCTGTTGCGTCTGGTGCATGAGAGTAGGCAGCCGTTTCAATCAGTATGCGATTCGTTAGTTCGGCAAGAGAAAGTTTGCTTCTTTCTGATCTGAGCCTTTCGTGGATCCAAGGTGCGTCATTGGCTAGAGCCAAGAGCGATCGTGTCGAGAGATCCCACCGTGATTTGTCCCTATAAAGCTCGTCAATTTGAGAGAATGATTCCGATATCACCGAAAGAAGGGACACTTGACGAAGACGGGCGCAAACTGACCGTTGAATATTGGCTACGATCCGATCAAGGAAAAGACGTGCTTCTTTCGATTCCGAAATCTGTCTTGGCCCCTCTTTTTCAACTCGAAAGGCTAATCCAAACTTCGCTCTAGAGATTTCTTCAGCCGGAACAAAAGTCGGCTCAGCATTCCCCGGACCGCCTAGAACCGTCTCGAGCGTCGATGCGTTTACCAAATGAAAAAATCTGGTGTCACTCCCTCTAACGATGCTCTGAACTATCTTTTCTACATCGGATTCGCAAACAGAAGATGCGTTTATTTCGAGCGAGGCCACAACAAGATTTCGGACAATCTCTCTCTCTGCGAGATTGTCCGCCCTGTAGAACTTCCCCATGAACTCCTGGCCGAAACTCAACACCGCTCGTGAATTGATTTTCTCAACGCGCAAGGAGATTTCTGATTGGCCGGACTCGGCCCGATGAAGATCTTCCATGTCCCAATTCTCTAAGTCTGCGAACTCTACAAAAATCTCCATTTCGTTCGAAGCCCTTCGCCCCAGTGCCGTTTCTGTTCGAGGCATTGCCAACTCTGCCCAGTTAAAGACGCAATCCCATATTCGGTAGGCTAGATTTCGTTTCTCGGGACTCGACGGACGTTCTGCTGAAGTCACCCACCATGCTGAATTTCTATCTGCTACACAGCCACGGAGAAGACCTTTACTAGCTGCAGCATGGTCTCCATAGAGAAGGTTGGACCTCAGGTCAGGGTCGAGCCCCGGCCCTCGACGCTGAAGAATGACAGACTCGCTTTGATCCGGCAGCCACCTACAGTGTCTATCATAGGTCGACCTCAATTCTGTGTTTATATGCGAGGAAAATGTTCCATCGATCCATACATGATTCCTTGGATTTCTCGGATCAATCGACTCATCAACAAGAGAAAAATCACGGCTACGCCAGTATCCGTATAGATTCAGCAATCCGGAAGTATTCGTAAATTGGAGATTAAAGTTCGAAGCTTCCTCTTGCTGAAGCCCCAAATACCAAAGACGTCTGGCGTTAAAATCGTCGTCATAAGACAGCATAGACCAGTCCGCCAAACTAGCGGAAAATAGATGCCATTTATCTCGCTTTTCACCGAGTCCAATCAAGACGGGCCTCCCAACTCCTCCGAGTGCAATCAGAAGAAGTCCGCCTTTAAAGCCATCCATACGTTCGCATGCCTCGCAACAATCTGAAAGAAATTCGTTAAAGGACACCTCCTGCTCTTTCGTGAAGCTCTCGATCTCTTCGAGGTTCTGCGAATCGGATAAGTTTGTGCTCTTGATAAATGCAAGCACTGGCATCCCATAGTCAAACTGTCCAACGTATGGAAAAAGCGGTGGTAGTCCTTCCGGACTCTTAGGAAGGGCTATAGAGTCGGCGGGCCGAATTTTTAGACGAAGCAGAACCTCGTTTGCAAAGAATTCAGCATTCTCCTTTCCCAAAAAGGCGTCCGCCAATCCTCCGAGGTGCGGAGTGACCTGAAGGATACTTGAGATCGCCGCGCGACAGAGAGATGAAGGGAAAGCGACCACAAGCCCACCGTCTTTTGCGACAAGAGGATACCTTTCGAGGTGAGATCCAATGAAGGGAGCGTTCGCAAGATCCGAAGGTTTCTCTTGCTTTAGAACAAAGGGTTCGAGCTTTGATCTATCAATTCCGAGTGACTCCATTCGCTCCGGCGAAAATGATAGCGCGTCAGAATGTTGAGATAGCAATTCAGCATGAGGAACAACAATGGATTCTCTGACTGAAGATTGACCCACACAATATCGTTTCTGGCCAAGGGAATCCGCAATTGCTTCCGCTATCCGCAAAAGCTCAATGACGGCTTCGAACGTTTCGTTGAACGGTGGAAAATTCCTTTTCTCAGCAAGGAACACTAACAACCGTTCAAGAATGAAATCCGCGTTTGAGAAGGTGCCAAGATAAACCCTGAATCCACCCAACACAGTACATATGTATCCGACGAAAACATCTTCCGCCGGATCCTCTTGCGATTTCCAGGGTGAACTATTTACAAGCGATACCCAGGTCTCAAGGTCAGACCGGGACGGTTTTTTAGTGCCAGTGCAGCAATAAACCGCAAGGTGCAGTAACACCTCAATTCGCAGTGAATTTTCCAGCAAGTCCGGAAATGTTTCAAGGGATGCAATCAACCGCACCGCCGCCAACTGGTCGAAACCGTGAAGGCATCTTGAAAGTTTAGGGTGGTCTTCTAGGAGCGAATCAATCGTGTCTCCAGACGGCACTGGTCCCAACTGCTCAACAACGGACCGAAACTCATCAATATTTTCCGGGGATGGATGTTGAGGGCTAGCCATTTAGAATTTCACCTTTGAAGGCGCGTTGTTGGACGGAGGAGAAGAGGTTGGAGCAGCAGCGTAGCAGTGTTGTAGTCTTCCGATCTAAGGAGCGGCAGTTCTCGACGATGCTAGCAAAGGCTTCTTGCCTTTGCGGGTCAGCAATTAACACCGGGAGAGATCGAAGGGCGTTGTTGTCGAAGCGGCGAGTGCCGTGGCCTGCTGTCGAAACTTTAGACATGATATTTCCGAGCTGACAACGGAGCGACCATGCGATGTAGTGCGCGTTAAAGCCAGCCTTAGGAATGAGGCCCTTCATGTCTTGGTTGATGGTGCAGGAAACCAAAGGTTGAGCGACAGGGAATGAATGAGCCAAGATCATTCCTCGAATCACTATCAATACAGTATTGGGTTTGAGGAGCTTGATGTTTGTCTCCTCCAACGCCGCAGCTGAAATGTGATCAATCGAGTCCGGGAGCCATGCCGCCTTCATGTCCTTTGGGCTGATCCACGGGATTCTGCCGTTCCAAAAGTCCTTTCGAGCTTTAGAAGGCGTTGCACCGGAAATCATTTCGCATACATCAAACAATCCTACAGTCTGCAACCCCTTCGGATTCGTCACTGGGTCGCCGAACATATCGAGGAAGAGGGAGCGGAGGAAGTCGTCGGTGAGGCGGAGGGCTTGCTGGCGTTTGCGGCGGATGGCATCGGCCTTGTCGAGAATCGCCGCGATCCGCTTCTGCTCGGCCAAGTCCGGCTTGCCGTTCTTGTGGGGGACGGGGATTTTCACCCTAGAAACTACCGCTTTAGATACCTCTTTGAAGGTTGCTCCATTCCCCGCTCCTTCTAGGTATGGGCGATTTGCTCTGAGCCAGTGGTAAAGGTATCCTGAAAAACAAACACTCTCCTTTGGAATAAGACTCTTGAATCCTTGATTGGTCGCCATCGGAATGGAGTTGATGGCGACCAAACCAATTGGAGCGCGAGAGCTTAAAAGAACCGAACCAACTGGCAATACTTCGGCTGCACAGCTCTCCAAACCCTCTTGGGTTATTGTTCTGGCAGTTCCTCCAATTCGAGAACTACTCAATGTGCTGAGATCTTTTGGTGTAGCCCATGAAATCGGACCATTCCAGAAAGACGGATTACCCGTCTTCGGAGTTGCTCCTCCTACAATCCTGGCTACCTGGTCCAACCGTAGATAGTGAGTGGTTGAATCCACAACCGAATCAACGAAACTCATCTCAGCATCCCCTCCAGTATGTCGATGTCTTCCAATATTTCCTCTTCCAGCTTGCGCATGCGCTTGAGGATGGTCTTTGGCGGGTCATAGCTGACCTCCTCGTATTTGGTCTCCTTGTAGCGGTTGAGGGAGAGGTCGTATTTGTTGGCGCGTATGTCGCCAACGGGGACGAAGAAGTGCTTCGCGGTGCGGTCACTCTCTTGCTTTGGGTCTCGCGCCTTCCAGCGGGAGACCAAGTCCGGCAAGTCGTTTTTGCTTGGCTGCGCCGTGCGTTTGTCGTCAAGAGAGAAGCCGTCGGCCTCGACATCGTAGAACCAGACATCGTCGGTACGCCCGGCTTTGGTAAAGACGAGGATAGCGGTTGAGACTCCAGCGTAGGGCTTGAAGACTCCCGCAGGCAGCGAGATGACCGCTTCGAGCTGGTTGTCGTCAATGAGCATCTGGCGCACGCCGAGGTGAGCCTGGCTGGATCCGAAAAGCACACCGTCGGGCACGATGACTGCGGAGCGTCCGCCATTCTTCAGCAGGCGGAGGATGAGGACGAGGAAGAGCAGCTCGCTCTTCTTGGTCTTGACCTTAGACTTGAGAGTCGGGTCGGTGCTCTCGTGATCGATTGTGCCTTTGAAGGGAGGATTGGCGAGACAGACATCGTAGTAGTCCTGAGCGAGTTTCGGGAGACGCTCGGAGAAGTTTGAGGTAAGCGTATCCTGATTGTGGAGTGTGCGGGATTCGACTCCATGCAGAAGGAGGTTCATGGCGGCAATCCGGAGCATGGTGCCGTCGAAGTCGAAGCCGTGGAGCATCTCCTTCTGGATGTGCTCGCGGTAGGGTTCGAGCTGATCGCCGGGAAAGTGCCGGGATCCGTCGCTATCGGTCTCGATCAAATCCGGAGAAGAATATTTTTCGCGCAGATACTCCATCGTGCCGACGAGGAAACCAGCGGTCCCGGCAGCCGGGTCACAGATGGTTTCGTTCGGCTTGGGATCGAGGATCTCGACCATGGCCCGGATAATATGACGGGGGGTGCGAAACTGCCCAGCGATTCCGGCGGTGGAAAGCTTGGAGAGAAGATACTCGTAGAGGTCGCCCTTGGTATCGCCCGCCTCCAAGGGCAAGGCATCGATGGCGTTGACGGCCCGGTTGAGAAGATTGGCGGTCGGAATGAGGAAGTTGGCGTCCTTGAGAAAGCGACCCAGAGCGGAACGCTTTTCGACCTCGGTACGGAGGAAAGGAAAAACCTCATCGCGGACTACCGAGAGCATCGGCTCGCCGCCGAGATTGCGAAAGTGGGACCAACGAAGTTGCTGGCGCTCTTTCGGAAAGATTCCGTTGAACGACTGCTTCAGGCGCGCGGCGCGTTTCTCGTTCCGCGATTCCGAAAGGTCCAGCAAGCGGAGAAACATGAGGTAGGAGATCTGCTCGATCACCGTGATGGGGTTGGTGATGCCGCCGGAGTGGAAGTCCAGCCAGAGGGCGTCGATCTTGGATTTGATTTCGGAACGGGTCATTTTGATTTTGGAAAATGGAATGCGGAAAACGGAATGAAATGGGGAAAAAGCTCGGAGTGGCGGCCCGATTCTCCAGACAAGGTCTGGAGTTTTGGAAAAACCTTCGCCGTCCGCTGCAAGAACGCGGCGGCAACAGACTGAATCTGCCGATCTTCTCGATGGAGAACAGCAGTCATACGGCCTCCCGGTTGAGGTCCGTCAGGAGGCCGAGGAGGTCGTCCACTTGTGTGGAATCGGTGAAGACACCATCGATCCCTTCCGCGTGGACGGTGGTAAAGGGAGTGTCCCAAAGTTTTTCGAGTTCGATGGCTCCGTAGCGGGCGAGGTAGCTCTTGAGGATCTCCAGAAACCGGACCTGGTTGGCGTTGAGGCCGGGATATTTCCGGACGAAGGAGCGGAAGTGCTCATCGACTCGCTCGGGATCCATGCCGATGATCTGGCGGATCGCGGCCGCCAAGTTCTCGGCTCTGTTCGGATAGTGAACGAGGAGTTCATCGAGATGAAGGTCCGGATCCATAAGAAGGACCTCGGAGATCAATTCCTCAAGGTCGTCGCTGGACACGGGTTCTCCCATCCGGATTTTCCGGAGGGCTTCACTACGGTCGAGTAGTCCGCGCAGAACGGACTCCACCCGGTTGCGGTAGGCGGCGAGATCGAGTCCTTCCATCTTCACCTTATGAACTTCCGTTCGATATCCGGCCTCGTCCTCGGCAACATTGAGGAAGACCGGATCGGGACGAGGGGTGCGCTCGCGGTCTCGGTATTTCATGACGCCGCGCAACTCGTCCCGAATCGATTCCAGATCGACTACCGTTGCCGTTTCGTGGAATTCGATGCTCTTCGCCTTTCGGATAGCGGGCAGCCTTTCCACCACCTGCTTGAGGTTGATCGGCAGTTGTGAAACCTGCTCGATCACGCGATCGCGAAGGTCGTCCGCGTTGGCAGCTTGGCTCAATCGAGAGGCCTGCAGGCGGGCCATCAGTCGATCGAAATCCAAAGCGGCCTCCCGTCCGCGGACATCCCGCCATTGCATCAAAGGGGCGATGTCTCCCTTCAAGGCCGCGGCGGTGGCGGGCTGGAAAGACTCGATGACACCGTCTTTGCGGAGCGTCTGGATCTGCCGCCATCGCTCTTTGACCGAGAGACAATCCTCCGGCAACGCCGCGACATCGGCGGAAATGAGACGGGTCGCAATGCCGAGCGCCTCGGGACTCTGAACCTTGAGGGCGGTCTCAGCCAGTCCGAGGCGGGCTTCGAAGACCGATTGCGTAAGGCTCTTATCCCGGGAAGGCTCGGATTCTTCGATGAGTTCGTCGAAGAACTCAAAATTTCCCCAATGATCGAAAATGTAGAAAATGGACTTGTCTTTGCCGCGTCCAAAGAGGTCCGGACAGAGCCGGGTGCCCCGCCCGATCATCTGCCAAAATTTGGCGTAGGACTTCACTGGCTTCGCGAAAACGAGATTAACGATCTCCGGGATGTCGATGCCCGTATCGAGCATATCGACGGAAACAGCGATGGTGAGGTTTTTGCTGCCGTCATTCGTTTTGAAATCGTCGATCAGCTGCTCGGCGCGCGGTTCGTAGTTGTCGATGCGGAGACAAAAGTCTCCCCCGTACTGCGGGTAATGCTTGTCGAAGAGCTTTACCAATTGCTTGGCGTGGACATGATTACGGGCGAAGATGATCGTTTTCCCCAGCCGGGTGCCATCGGCATTCCGGAGCCCGTTGTCCATGAGGTTTTTGAGGATCGCTCGATCCGTATCCTCGTTAAAGACCTTTCGGCTGACCTCTTCCTGAGCGTAGTCAACCGCCTCCGAATCCTCCACCTGATCGTCCACCTGCTCGCGTTGGACGGTGTCCAGTTCCTTATACTTTATTCCCTCGCGGAGAAATTTCGTGGTGTGCTTTATGGCCTTGAAGGGGCACAAGTAAGGAGGCTCGTGGGCCACGGCTTCCTCGTAGGGGTAGTTGAAGGTGGGGTCTTCGTTCTCGCATTCGAAAAGGCGGTAGGTGTTGCGAAAGACGAACTTGAGCGGAGTCGCGGTCAGACCGAGCTGACACGCGTCGAACCAGCGAAAGAGATCGCGATATCGATTGTAAATGCTGCGGTGGGATTCATCGGCAATCACGAGATCGAAAAATCCAACATCGAAGTTTTGAAAGCATCTCATCATCGCCGGGTAAGTGGCGAGGTAGATGCGCTGATTCCGGTCGGCGGAGGTCCGGGCCGTTATGTAGATACGTGGTTCACCCGGGAGGAATTCCTCGAAAGCGTCGCGGGCCTGCTTGCGGAGTTCGCGACGATCGCAGAGGAACAGAATGCGTTTGGCCCACCGGGCGCGGATCATGAGTTCGGCCAAGGCAATAGCCACCCTGGTCTTTCCGGTGCCCGTGGCTTGAATGATCAGTGCCTTGCGGCGTCGCTTATCGAAAGCCTCGCCGACGCGCTTGATGGCTTCGATCTGGTAGAGCCGATCAACAATTTTTTCCGACGGGTTTAGCGGACCCAGGGCGGGCTCCCTTTCTGCCCGCTGAAAATGAAGGTACTGTAGGCTGTCTCGGGAGTAGAATCCGAAAAGTGGGCGTGGAGGCTCGCCCTTTGCATCGTCCCAGATGTAGATCTCATATCCGTTGGAATAAAAGATAACTGGTCGAACCCCCGATTCCTCTTCCAGTCCATCGGCATAGTAGCGGGCCTGCATCTTGCCTTTGTCAGCGTCTTCGGCGGTCTTCTTGGCCTCGATTACTGCCAGGGGCTTGCCGCTGGCAGGGTCGTAGAGCACATAATCAGCGAACCCTTTCCCGGAGCCAGTGGACTGGCCTCCGACTTCGACCTCCTGCCCCACCTCCGGCGTGCTCTGTCCACGAGCGCCGACCCTCCATCCTGCGGCGAGGAGCTGCTCGTCGATGAGTTTAAACCGAGTTTCCTCCTCGCTGAAATCAAGCACACTTGCCGCCTGCTGGGCATGTTTGAGGATCTGGCTCCGTTCCGCCTCCGACTTTTTCTCTCCTTCCGCTTGCGAACGGGCCTTCTCCAAATCAGCGAGCAGCTGCGCCATCAAGGCTTCCTGCTGCGCGATCTTTTCTTGGGCTGCTTTGTTTTTGCGCCGAAGGGATTCTTGGGTCTCCTCATCAACCTTGGGCAGGGGAGTCCATTCAGGCAGATCGGCCGCCGGACGGCCAAGCAGCGAGAGCATGAGCCAACGGCTAAGATCATGGGCCTGACGGAGGTATTCGGGAACCTCGGCCTCCGCTTCCTTGAACAAGGTACCGTGGGCGGCGTGGTTTCCTTTGACCCGAAGCAAATGGAGCTTGTCCTGAACCACGCCCGGGGTGATCGCTTTGAACGACGGATCGTGGAGAAGGTCGTTCAGGGTGCTTTGGTAGCCGTGCTCAAGCCGATAGTGGGCGAAAACCGCCTTGACCGAAAACTCGGCGAAGGTTCGGAGTTTTACGAGAGCACTGATCGGATCCGAGTAGACATAGGACTCGGCGAAGGCCGCCAGTTCCGCCAACTCGGGAAAATCCTCCCGAAGAAACTCGAAATTACGCGAATCCATGATGCTCTCGGATGGAGATTCCATTGGAAGCGGCTCGGTTAGCCGATCCAAAATGGAAAAATCTGTGCAAGATCGTTTCACGAAGTGAGAGAATCGATGCCGTATCAGCCCTTCTCTCCGAATCAAGTACTGTACGACGGGAAGTAGTCAGCGAGGTTTCGCCCGTTGAAAAAGACGTCGCAGACCAAGCGTCCGCGGTCGATGGTTGCAACAGGCCCAAGCTGGACCTGATGGTTGAGGATGAGACGGCTGAGCTTTTGCTTGGCCGTATAACCGCTGGAACTCGGAATCTCCGGCGCATTATAGCCTGTCGGGCGGACGCGGTCCCCCGTCTTGCCATTCCATTCCCAACCATTGCGGACGACGAAAGTATCGCCGTCGATGATTTCTGTAACTGTGAATGTTTCCATAGGACTCCACAGTTACCATCTCCTATGCCAACCGATTTAAAGTTTCTTAAGATGCTGATATTCAAATCAATAAAATTTTTTGACAGTTCAAAGGCAAAGCTCAAAAATAAACTACAGTTTATATCTCCATCAACCAACGTTTATCTGTCTAGCGTTTTGAGGTATTTGCCCAAGCCCTGAGGGGACCACCCAAGAAGTTTAGCTGCGCGGGCCTGAACACCGTTTTCCTTCTCAAGTGCTCGGTGGACAAGACGACGTTTGATTTCCTCCAGATGTCCGTTGATAGAAAATCCCTCTTCAGGTTCGGGGATCGCCGATGTGGAATCGTCCGCGATCGGTAATTCGAAGCGTAGGTCTTTCGTATCGATCTTTTTGCCCGCTGTGAGCATAGCGGACTGCGTGATTACCTTTCGCAACTCTCTGATATTGCCGGGCCAATCATACTTCATCAACTCAGACAAGGCCTTCGGAGTCAGAAGATGCTGCCGCTTGTGTTTTCGGTTCCAGTCTTCCAGTAGAAAACTGCAGAGAAGCGGTATATCAGAACGTCTTTCGCGGAGAGAAGGGATCCGAACCGTTGCATCGAAGCGCTGGTAGAGATCCTCGCGGAAGCTTCCCTTGGCCACCATCTCCCTTAGATTCCGATTGGTAGCGGCTATAACGCGGACGTTTACCTTCAAAGAGGTGGAGGTGGCATGGCCAACTGGTTCGATTTCCCCATTCTCAAGAACTCTTAGCAATTTGGCTTGAGCCGAAAGAGGCAACTCACCGAGTTCGTCGAGAAATAAAATCCCTCCATCGGCGACCGTAAATTTTCCGGGTTGATCACTGGCGGCCCCGGTGAAAGCCCCTTTCTTGTGACCGAAAAGATGGCTCTCCACCAATTCGGTGGGGATGCTGCTGCAGTTAACCGTGACCAGAGGCTTTGTAGCGCGCTCACTGAGCAAATGAACCAACTCGGTAAAGCGCTCCTTTCCAGTGCCCGTTTCTCCAAGTAACAGGAGGTCGATCTCATCGTAACCGGAGTAAATCGATGCCTCTTTAACGGCTTTCAAAAACGCAGGATCCTCGCCCACAAGACCGATCTGAACTCTCGCAGCGAGAAGATTCTCTTCGCTGGTGCCACTTTCATCGGATACAGGCATCCTCTCTCTCAGAGTCATCCTCGGAAAAAACTCTCCCGATAGATCGACCTCCCGGACGAGTGATTTACCCGGTTCCGCAAATCGCCTCGGAAAAGTTTGCAACAATCGCGCCGGGATTTCACCGCTGGCGACCAGCATCAACCAGCAGGCGTGAATCTGGGGAGTCCCCGAAGATAGCACGATCGTGAACTCACCTTCCGGGCAGACGCTCACGATATGTCGGAAATGAGTTCTAATCGAAGAAATGATCGCGCGATAATCGGTAGGGTCCCGGACTTCGACCGAAAGAATTTCGGCTTCGCTGCAAAGACCGCGTGAATTGATATTGGCAAGAGTCTGTGAGGAAAACTCCTGCATTCGCGGGGTCGAAAAGAGGAAAACTCGGTCAAATGCGACCTCGGAAAGCGCGGTCAATACAGGGCCCGTCTCCGTATTTCCAGAATCGGACGAAAACGGATCGTGGAAACCAGTAAAAGTGAGCAAGACCTTCATCTACAACGATTCCTAAAAGCCTGACAGAATCTTCACAATTCAAAAGGTCCCCATAGGAGCAGAATCCTTCGCCACCGCTCCGACACCTTCCGACTTTCGTCTCACTGCATTCTGCGGAAGTCGAAAAGAAAGCTCTAAGCGCTCCGCCGCTTCCCCTCACGGTATTCGTCGTTCTCCTTCTCCGTCATCCGTCTTGCACTGAACCCCAGAAGTTCCAACCAAGCCTTTATTTTTGAACGAAGATTCAAGTGGGTCTGAAGAGACCCCCAGAACTGAACCGGTTTGAGTGTTAGTCTTG
>CEOD01028860.1_pt1 | contig 15487 bp, 14 predicted proteins | sample 530341 | NCBI WGS metagenome assembly CEOD01 (sample SAMEA2619950, study PRJEB7988) | marine metagenome | isolation source: saline water (ENVO:00002010), including | reverse complement strand
TAATTTATAATTTAGAACCGTACTAAAAAGGGGAAGCTTTCACTTGTTTTATTGGACCTTTCGGTACTTCGAATGGGTCTTCTTTTTGAATTTTTTCAGACCATGAGAATTCGGTATATCTTGTTTGAGAATTAAAAGCTGTTTTTGGTGGAACATGTTCCAAATTAAGTGTTTTCTCCTTTTGACATAACTTACAAGTTCCTTGAATTAATCTAGACTTTTTCACTTTTAATGCAATTATATGAATGTAGAATCACTTAATGGATTTGTAGCTCTATTTTGCAACTCGTTCTTATTAAGCATACCCATTTACATAAAAATCATAATATGAACCTTTTGTCAAGTTAATAGTCAATTCAAAGTGGCAGTTACCGCCGTCCACAACTTCAACAAGTTCTTCTTTATCATTTTCATTCCACCAAGAGCCACAATTGAAATTTATCCAAATTACTTTGTCTCCTTTTTCATTGAGGTATGGCAAATACTGTCTCTTGTAACCAATAGTGGAAACTTGGAACATTGAGTCAACATTTAAGTTATGTTTGTTGATTGCACTATCAATTATACCTTCTATCTCAATTAACTCGGAAATTGTCAATTCTGTCGTTTTTCCATTTCTAATAAAGAAATCGTGTTTTCGTTCATCGTATTTAATCACGACATAATTAGTATCAGGAATAAATGAAACAGAACTATCAACAGTTGTCGTTATTTTATTATCATTATTTGTCGATTGATTACAACTAAATAAAATTAGAATTACAGAAAGTGTAAGTATTTGTTTCATAATGTTTGCCAACTTGTAAATATCCGCAAAAACATAGTACTTTCTTGTGTTTACGCTTAATTAATCGGTTGAATTCTCGGTCAATCAACAAACGCTAATTTATGTACAGAGTTTCTTCCTTAATTAAATAGCAAGCTGCAATGCGCCTTTAGGCTATGGGGAGAATTTCTCGCTTACTTTTAATACCAATTTAGAAATTACATGCGGCATATAGTTTTGCCTGCCTTTGTCGGCAAACAGGCCGATATACCTGCCTACCGGACAGGCAGGGATTTTAAGGAGCAATTTTTTGCGACATTTAAAATCATAATCGGTATAAAAACGGCTCCCTTGAAAATTCAAAATCAAAGATATAAATAACAAGGCTATTTCTTACAATTAATTTTTTCTATGTAGATTTGAGTCTCAATTACAATCAAATGCATAAAGCAAAACATCTCTTTTTTACTGTTTTATTCGTTTTCTCCGGCATTGGCGCTTATTGTGGTCACATTATTGGTGGATATTTAAGTTACGAATGCATTGGTCCTTTGGCTAACAACAACAGCCTGGTTACTTATGAAGTAACCCTTAAGTTATATGTCGACTGCGGGCCAAGTTCTTCTCCAAATCCTTTATTCGCAACGATCAGCATCTTTAATGAATTTGATGTACCTGAACAATCTTTAAGCTTAAGCCAAACAAATATTGCCCGAATACCGGATGGCAGTTTCAATCCTTGCGTTGTTGAAGATACCACACTATGCGCACTCGAAGAAACTTATAGAGCAACAATTACCTTGGATGCAGACGAACCTAAAAAATTTGTTTATCAACGCTGTTGCAGAAATGTCGTTATCGACAACATTCCAAATCCCGAAGGAAACGGTGTTACTTATGTTTTAAATGTACCGGCTTACACCAACTTACAGAACTGCAACCACACACCACAATTTACCTCTCCTCCTCCTTTGAGCTTTTGCAAAGATTTTGGTTTAACCATCGATCTTTCTGCCACCGACCAAGACGCTACAGATTCTTTAGCCTACTCTATTTGCGCACCTTTAAATTACAGTAGTAAAAACGTTCCTGCACCAAATCCTGCAAATCCGCCACCATACAGTGAATTGCCCTTTCTATCTCCGCAAAGTGGAACTAACCCCATTCCTTCCAACCCTCAGTTTAGCATCGATCAAAATGGTATTTTAAGTGGTCAACCCACTCAGCTTGGTCAGTATGTTATTGGCTACTGTGTAGAGGAATACAAAAACAATGTACTGATCAATACCGTACGAAGAGACATTCAAATTATTGTAGAGAATTGCCAGCCAATTATTACAACAGCCGTACAAGATCAAGAGCAGTTTTGTGAGGGCTATACAGTTGACTTTGAAAACAACTCATCAAGCAATGATTTAGATACCTTGCTGTATTTATGGAATTTTGGTGATCCCACTACTCAAGCAGATACATCAAGGTTAAAAGAACCCACTTATACCTATCCTGACACAGGAGAATACACCATTACTTTAATTACTAATCCTTATTATCCTTGCAGCGATACCTCAACTGAAACTTATCGCGTTTATCCACTACTTGATCCCGACATTGATTATTTCGGAAGACTTTGCGAAGACAGCAACTCAGTAAGTTTTGCAGCTAGCGGGCAGTTTGAGCCTTACGCCACTTTTGAATGGGAGTTTTTTAATGCATCAATTGGTGGAAGTACAAGCGACTCCGTTTTTGATGTTTCCTTTAATGATCTCAATCCGGAAGTGCAACTTATCGTTTCTGAAAACGGTTGTGAAGACACCGTACTTAAAAACATATCATTTTTCCCCAATCCAATAGCTAATTTCACTTACGATACCACTGAAGGCTGTTATCCTTTGCCGGTCAACTTTCAAAACCTATCCAGTCCGCAAAGCAATGCAAATTTTGAATGGAAATTTGGCGATGGAAATACTTCTAATGCCATTAACCCTTCCTACACCTATAATCAAAATGGCTATTTTGATGTTTCTCTGATTATAGAAACTACCGACAAATGTATTGATACGGATACTTTTAAAATTGATAGCGCTATTTATACTTCATTAGAGCTCTCCAATAACAAAATCGATTTTGAATGGGATCCAAAGATTGGTTGCCCGCCACTGAAAGTTGATTTTTCAGAAAAGGCAACTTATGATGGCAAGGCCAATTTTATTTGGGATTTTGGCGATGGCAATTCGACAGAAGGAAGCAGTGTATCACACAGCTATTCTCGCTCCGATTATTATGATGTGGGCTTAATGATGATTACCTCTGAACGCTGCATCGACACGCTTGTAAAGACATTAGATAGTGTGATTTATGTACAAGAAAAGCCCTCTGCTTTGCTCTTAGTCTCTGACTCTACAAAATCAATTAAAGAAGCTGATTTTACATTTGACGGCACCCAAGGATTGGAATATACAACTTCTTATTTTTTAATAGATGGAAAAAAATTTGACGGTAATTATTTAAACTACACCTTTAACGATACCGGACATTTCTCTATTCAGCAAATACTTACAAATAACTTGGGTTGTACAGATACCGCTTCTGCGGAAGTGTTCGTTTATGATGAGTTTGAATTTATTATTCCCAACATTTTTACCCCCAATACCGATGGAATCAATGATTACTTTGCTCCAAAAGGAATAGGAATTTACGATTATGAAGTTGAGATTTTCAATCGATTTGGGGAAAAGGTGTTTTTCTCCAACAGCTTCAACATTCAGTGGGATGGAAGAATCCAAGGGAAAAAAGCTCAATCAGGAGTTTATTTTTACACCATAAGAGTTTTGGATTTCAACTCCAAATACAGAACCTATAAAGGAAGTTTAACTTTGTTGAGAGAATAGACTTCCAACAATTAAAACAACCTCAACCTTGTACTGTCTTCGTGGCTAATCTCCACTTTTCGTTTTATAAAAAATACTTTTCCTACAATGTAGCCTTCAAACTTAAAGCTAATTTTATCACTATTACTAGCTGTAATAGCCACTAAATTCATTAATGCATCTTTCCCTAAATCTTCAAAGCTACTCTTCAAACGCAAAGTATGAAACTCTTCACTTTTGGAAGGTAATACTAACTTTCCATCAATTTTAGTTGAGCCAATGGCGCGTCCTTGAACGATAACATTCAGCTTCGACCCCACTACTTTAATATCAAAAATATTGGGATTTGATATTTTCACCTTAGAATCTACAATAAGTCCTTTATCGGAAAAGCTAACCAATTTCACTTCTTGGATTTCCTTAATTTCAACCTCATCGTAGTTAACACAAGAGCTTAAAAGCAAACTAATAAAAGCGATGAAAGCGACTCCTTTTAGGAGCTTAAATTTATTTCTTATCTGCATAGTAGTCGTAAAAATGAGCAATTGTTTCAATTCCTTTCAAGAAGTTCTCAACTCCAAAATGCTCATTGGGTGAATGAATTGCATCTGTATCTAAACCAAAACCAAGTAGAATAGATTTTAAGCCCAATACTTCTTCAAAAAGTGCTACAATCGGAATGCTTCCTCCGGCGCGAACAGGCACAGGCGTTTTCCCGAATGTTTTTTCAATGGCATCGCTTGCTGCCTTGTATTCCGGTATGTCTATTGGCATTACATAAGGTGTTGCTCCATGGTGTGGCTTCACTTCGACTTTCACCGATTTGGGAGCAATTGATTCAAAATGCTTTTTAAACAATTGGCTAATTTCCTCATCATCCTGGTTAGGAACCAAACGCATAGAAATTTTTGCGTAGGCTTTTGAAGGTAAAACGGTTTTAGCTCCTTCTCCAATATAACCGCCCCAAATTCCGTTTACATCCAAAGTTGGACGAATTCCGGTACGTTCTATAGTGGTATAACCGGCTTCTCCATGAACCTCTTTTATGTCTAATTTCTTTTTATATTCGTCTAAATCAAAAGGCGTTTTTGCCATTAGCTCACGTTCCTCTTTAGTTGCTTCTAACACTTTATCGTAAAAGCCGGGAATAGTAATGTGGTTATTTTCATCCGTTAAAGAAGCAATCATTTGGCAAAGAATATTAATTGGATTGGCAACTGCCCCACCGTACAAACCGGAGTGTAAATCTCTGTTTGGACCGGTAACCTCAACTTCTAAATAACTCAATCCTTTTAAGCCGGTAGTTATCGATGGATTTTCCAAAGAAAGCATCGAAGTATCAGAAATCAAAATAATATCTGCTTTCAATTTCTCTTTTTCTTTGCTGATAAAAGCCTCTAAATTAGCAGAACCAACTTCTTCTTCTCCCTCAATAATAAACTTTACATTACAAGGTAATTGATCAGTTTTCATCATAATTTCAAATGCCTTGACATGCATGTACATTTGTCCTTTGTCGTCTGCTGCCCCACGAGCGTATATTTTACCGTCTTTAATCACCGGGTCAAATGGCGGGCTGTCCCACAGCTCTAATGGGTCGGCTGGTTGAACATCATAATGCCCGTAAACTAAAACCGTTGGTTTATTTTCATCAATTATTTTCTCACCATACACAACAGGAAAACCTTCAGTTTGGCAAAGCTCAGTGTTGTCTGCTCCGGCATCTTCTAAGGTTCTTCGTACTGCTTCTGCAGCCTGAAAAACATTCTCTTTGTAAGTTGAATCTGCACTAACTGATGGAATTTTCAGCAAGTCAATCAGTTCACTTACAAATCGATCTTTATTTTCCTGAATATAACTGTGTACTTCTTTCATTTATCAATATTTTATATTTCGGTCAAAAATTTTGGGTGGCTAAAGTTAAAGAAATGCTTAGAGTCTGTAGTTATATTTTTCTTGTAAATTAGAGCAATTACAATAGTCTTTTATTGTTTGACAACTTTAATTACACTTTGATTTCCATCCTCTGTATTTAATTCTAAAAAGTAAACTCCCATTTCGTTTGGAAGTGTGACTTTTATTTTTTGTGTATTCACATATTGCTCTTCTAATATCACTTGCCCATGAATATTTCTAACTTTTACGTCAACAGAACTGTACTTTTCAGGCAAACTTATAAAGCTAATACCATCCGTTGGATTGGGACTTACAGAAACCAATTTACTAAAGTTTAGTTCGTTTAGACCTACAGATGACAGAAAACAACTAGAGGTATCTTGGCAATTGTTCTTAAGCACAATTACTGCATACATGCCTCCTTTTTCAGGAGTAAATGATTGTTCATCTGCCCCATTAATAATTGCAAAATTATTATTACAATCGACCCACTGATAAAAAGCATTATTTGCATTTGAAATCAATCGATCTCCCAAACGGCTTACTGAGGTATCTAGGGGTGAGATAGTTACATCTATTGTAATTATACTATCACAACCTTCAGTATTTAAAATGGTATCCGTATAAATTCCACTTGTGGTATATTTCTTTCCATTAGGGGCGTAGTAGTCATTGCAGCCTGTTACCGTTAAGTTTTTATAAGTAGACGGGCAATAGCTAAGTTTTTGGACAAAAATATCATAATATCCGCCAGATCCAAGCGTAGTTAGAACATCCTTAGTGCTATCATTAGGGTTAAATCCCACAGCACCGGTAAAGTATCCAATAGATACAATTTTATTGTTCTCTAGCAACTCACAACTAACAGCACGTTCGTCATCACTACCTCCAAAGCTTTCATGCCAAATATATTCTCCATTTTGATTATAACTCGCAATTAAAATATCCTCAGATCCACTCTCTGACTGTATTTTCACCATATTATTAGTATCCGGGTCTAAGTCTGTTCCGCCTTTATAAGTTCCAACAATTAAAATGTTATTCTTTTGATCTGTCTTTACTTTAAATGGTGCCGTAATCCCAAAAGTAACTGACGGTATATTCTGCGTATTGATATTTTTTACCCAAACTAACCCTCCTGATTGATTATATTTAACTACATATCCATTAACACCATTATTAGCTTCTAAAATAAGTTCACTGTTTGAAGCATCAAAGTCGATTTCATTATAAAATTGACCCACTGCTATAATATTATTATTAACATCAATCTCAAGATCTCCTATCATTACGAAACCTCCTTGAGTTGACTTATTTTGAAATGATTTGGACCAAATAAGCGCTCCACTCAAATTGTATTTTGAGACACTTGCATAATTTAATTGCCCTCGAATTATCTCGGCTACAACCAATTCATTTGAGCGGTTTAGTTTTATTCCTCCAATTCCTTCATCTGAAGACTGAGAGCCAGTAACAACGGACACCCATCTGTACAACCCATTACTATCAAGACTTAATATATAGCCATCAGCTCCTCCGGTTGAAGTCCGGCTAGTCGTAGCACCTCCTGGGTTAAAATCTACGGTCTCTTCAAATTCACCTCCAAGGTATATATTCCCGTTACTATCTGTTTCCAGAGCATTGACTTTATCATTTTGATTACCTCCAAACGTCTTTGTCCAAATCCAGTTTCCAGCAGTATCAAATTTTGATACAAATACATCTTCTCTATAAACTGTAGTATGATTATCAGTCCCAGAAGTAGGGTCAAAATCTACTGTTCCTCCAAAAGTTCCCGTTATATAAACTGCTCCATTTACACCTACTTTCACTCTACTAGCAGCGTCATTAATTCCTCCTCCAAAAACTTTCACCCAAATTAAATCCCCATTTTTCGAATATTTTGCTAAAAAAACATCCGATGACCCATTTGAAGTCTGTAAAGTCGAACCAGTTAAAAGATTGAAATTAGCTGAACCAACATATGCTCCACAAACATAAATGTTATCATTTTGATCCTTATCAAGATCATAACCAAAATTAGAATCTGTTCCATTAATTGCCCCTACCCAATCTAAGGTTGTTTGAGCTATTATCACATTTGAAAAAAGCAGAACTGTCACAAAAAAATAGAAAAATATTAAAGAGTATCTCATTGCAAATTGATTTTGAATGAGCTTCAAAAATAAGGTTTTAAACGCTAAACTTTAACAAACCTCTTCTCAAAACACTCCAACAACTGCTTTTGCACCAACTTAAAATCCATCTTCTCCCCCACCTCCTTTTCCAAAGAAGTAACTCCTTTATCATCGATTCCACAAGGGATGATGTTTTCAAAATAGCTTAAGTCGGTATTTATGTTAAATGCAAAACCATGCATGGTAATTCCTCGACTTACTTTAATTCCAATGGCGCAGATTTTTCTCGGTTTATTTCCTTTTACATCTAACCAAACTCCGCTTGCTCCTTCCAAACGCTCACCTTTTAAACCGTAATTGGAAATACAATCAATTACACATTCCTCAACCAACTCAACATATTCTCGAACGCCAATACCAAAATGTGCCAAGTTGAAAATGGGGTAGCCGGTCAACTGCCCGGGACCGTGATAAGTAATATCGCCTCCTCTATTAGTCTTGAAAAATTTAGCATCGGTTTGTTCAATAGGCACTTTTAAGTTGCTCTCATCACCGGACTTGCCCAGAGTATAAACAGGAGTATGTTGTAATAAAACGAGGTAATCGTGAGTTTCTTCTCCATTTTTAATCCGCTCTAATTGGGCGTTAAACAAGCACTCTTGCATAGTTAGAGCATCCTGATAATCGGTTTGATTGAGTACAAAAAGATTGAAATTTGCCATCTTTAAAAGTAAAAAAACAAAACTAAGCAGAAGAAAAGAATTGAACAGAACTTATTACTTTCGTTGAAAATTTAGAGTTTGGCAGAAATTACCATATACACCGACGGTGCAGCAAAGGGGAATCCCGGAAATGGAGGTTACGGAGCAGTTCTACTTTCGGGAAAACACCGCAAAGAACTTTCTGAAGGTTTTCGAAAAACTACCAATAACCGCATGGAGCTTTTGTCGGTAATTGTTGCCTTAGAGCAAATTAAAAAACCTCAAGCCGAAGTAACCGTTTACTCCGATTCAAAATACGTCGTAGATGCGGTAGAAAAAGGCTGGGTATTTAATTGGGAGAAGAAAGGTTTTGCCAAAAAGAAAAATATTGATTTGTGGCAGCGATTTTTAAAAATCTACAGAAAACACAAAGTAAAGTTTGTTTGGGTAAAAGGACATGCCGGCAATGAACTCAATGAGCGCTGCGATCAATTGGCAGTTAAAGCCGCTGAGGGCACCAAGCTATCCATTGACCACGGTTTTGAAAACCAAGGATCTGAAGGAACCCTCTTTTAAAATCAAGAGAATTTAAAATCTAAAATGCCATTCTAAGAAAATAGAGAGAATTGACTTGAGAGCTTAAATTATGTGATTAGTTCGGGATTGGTTGACTTTTCAATTGTTTTGCTGATCACCTTAACCCTTAGAGCACTTTGAATCATTTTAATCCTTAATCCTTTGTCCCTTAATTTTTCTCCTTTACCCCCTTTTCTCTAATTTAAACTCCCTTCTAAAATCCGCTTAAGGTTGGCATTGGTTTCAGCTTCACTCAATTGTTTCAACTCCTCTATAATCCATTCTTTCATTTCATCCACCTTATTCTTGCGCTGATTTAAATCGGCTAATTCCGCAGTATCTTCTGTCGATTTGATTTTGCTTTCCAAGCTTTTAGATTCGTCGGTATACTTGCTCTTAATTTTAATAATGCTGTTTACAGCACCCATTCTCATCCACCAAGCACCTTCGCCACCGGCAATTTCGATTAAATGAGGCATCGCTTCTTTTATGGTCTTCTCATCTTGTTTATCGAGATAGTCACCAAAACTCATGCTCAAAGGATAAATATTAAATCCACTAATCGCTTTTAATTGCGTAGTAAAAAAGTCTAAATGTTCTGCTGAACCATCTTCTGCATAAATTTCTGCAATAGAGGTTATAATTGAGGGGCTGTCTTCCTTTTCCAGTTTTTTAGCAGCTTTTAATCCGGCTTCAGCATCTTTTTCATATAAGGCATTTAATGCAGAAGCAACCACCAAATATGAACGATCTTCCGTTGCATTTTTAAGCAAATCAACACTCACCTCATCTTCAAAATATTTGTTCAATGCACGAATTGCCTCCGCTCTAACATTTGACTTTTCATCTTCTTTTGCCATTTCTTGCAATTTAGCCAAAGTCTCTTCAGTTTCACTTTTCGCTAAATTTCTAATCCCTTCAATGGCATAAGATCTAATCTTCCAATGTTTGTCATTTAAAGCACTTTTTATTGTTGCCAAAGCAAGACTATCCTTCTCTCTTTTTAATGCTTGAAGCGCAAAATACCGATCTAAAAACTCGCCGCCATGCTTATACAACATAGCTGCTTCTTCAACATTAAAGTCTTGATCAATTTCTGCTAATAAGCTCTTGTTAGCATCCAAATTCACTAAAAGTGGCACTTCATCAAACTCAAATTCAAAAGTTTGTTCTCTTTGATCAACAACAATGTTTTGCTCATAATACAATGTATTGGCTTGTAAAATTTCAATTTTGGTTGGCAATCTAAAAACTGCCGGCACATTGTCTCCCTCCTGAGTTTGTTTTACATGAACTCTCAACAAATTCAAAGAATCAATATACTCTTTTTCAACTTCTAAAACAGGATGTCCTGCGCTTAAAAACCATTGATTAAAGAACCAATTGAGGTCTTCGCCGGTAACTTCTTCAAAAGCCAAACGCAAGTGGTGAATTTCAGCCGGCTTGTATTCATTTGTTTTTAAATAGTGATTTAGAGCCGCAAAGAAAGCTTCGTCACCAACATAACTCCTCAATACATGTAAAACTCTCCCTCCTTTTTGATATGAATGCGCATCAAACATTTCCATTCTATGTCCATAATCAAAGCGAATCAACTCTTCTTTGCCCATTCTTGCCGTTTGTAAATAAACGCGCAAATCATTGTAGCCTTTGTAATCCGCTTCGTCTTTTCCGTATTTAAACTCATTCCACAAATACTCACCATAAGTAGCAAAAGCTTCGTTTAACGGTAGATTCGCCCAAGATTCACAAGTCACCAAATCTCCAAACCAGTGGTGAAACAATTCATGCGCAACAATATCCTCTCCTGAGTTATCAATTAAATAACGATCGTTTCCTTGAACAAACTCTCCGTAAATAACGGCTCCGGTATTTTCCATCGCTCCGGAAACATAATCTCTTACCACAACTTGATGATACTTATCCCAGGGATAATCGTAGTTCAATTGCTTTGAGAAAAACTCAATCATCTCAGGGGTGTTCGGATAAATGTCTTTAGCAAACTCCTCGTATTTTGGCTCTACATAATAATTTACAGGAATGTCTCTCCATTTGTCTTCCACTATTGCAAAATCGCCAATCGCCATCATGAATAAATATGGGGCATGTGGCAACTTCTGTTTCCAGAAATCAGTTCTAGTGCCATCTGCATTTTCTGTTTGAAACATTAAGGTTCCGTTCGACAGTGTTTTAAATGCTGAGTCTACTGTAATGAATATTTCTTGAGTGGTTTTTTCATTGGGTGAATCAATGGTAGGAAACCAGCAGGAGCTTGCTTCCGTTTCGCCTTGAGTCCATATTTGGCGAGGTTTGTTTGAATCACTACCGTCGGGATTGATAAAATACAAACCTTTATCACTTGTAATGGCAGCACTACCACCGGCATCCAGCTTATTGGGCATGGCTGTATAATCAATAAAAATCTCGAAGGTATCGTTTCTGCTATAGGTTTTACCTAAATCAATTTTTAGGAAAGAACTATCATAACTGTACTCCAAAGGCGACTTATTGCCTACTTCATCCAACATAGCAACTTGATGTATTTGAAAACCTTTGGCATCAACCGTTAGGCTATCGGTATCATAAAAGTAAGGCTTGAAAGTCAAAAATGCTTTCCCGTAAAGGTAAGTGCTATCCCAATCAAATGACACTTCCAGTTTGGTGTGCAATAAGTCATTCACTCTCGTTTCAGAAGGGTTGTAAACAGGTCGATCATAAGACTCAACCTCAACAGTGTCTAAATCCACATAAGAAGTAGGTACTTCACTAGCCTCTTTGGTTGGCTTACAAGCCTGAGATAGTGCGATAGTTGCAATAGCAATAATGAAAGATATATGCTTATTCATTTGATTGTTTTTTTAGATTTTCAAAGCTCAGATAAAAACACAATAATAACAAATAAATTCAGGCTGGCGAATTAGATGATTAAATGTATCTTTGCTCAACTATGAGTGAATTGAAAGTTGAAATTGAGAAAGGGGCGACTCATACCATTGAGCGTCGCTCAGCCAATGAGTTTTCAGTTGATGGGAACCAAAAGAGCATTGACTTAGTGAAACTTGCCGATGACAAGTTTCACATCATAAAAGACAACAAATCGTACAATGCCGAAGTAATCTCTGCAAATTATTCAGAGAAAAGTTTTGAAATACGCATTAACAATAACGACTATCAGCTAAAAGTTGAAGATCGTTTTGACTTGCTGTTGCAAAAGCTCGGCATGGATGATTTAGCTGCCGGCGGAGTAAGTGAAATTAAAGCTCCAATGCCCGGTTTAGTGCTTTCAGTAGAAGTTGAGGCTGGTCAAGAAGTACAAGCAGGTGAACCATTAGTAGTTTTAGAAGCTATGAAAATGGAAAATGTGCTTAAATCTCCAACCGACGCTGTAGTAAAAGCCATTGCTATTGAACAAGGTCAAGCCGTTGAAAAAAATCAACTATTAATTGAATTTGAATCCTAAACCACAAAAACTATAACTATGAAAAAAATCGGATTATTTGCTACTGTAATTGCTGCGGCATTTTTTATGACTGCTTGCGGTGGAGCTGAAAATAAAAGTGAAGAAAACAATGAAGCGAAAGAAGAAGTGAGCCATGAAGATCATGCTGACCATGAAGGACATGATATGCATGACGAAAAATCTTCAAACGAGCCTGAACTATTAAATGTACCGGCTGATGCAAGAGTATTCTTCAAAAATTTGCAAAGTGGAGATGCAGTCAAATCTCCAGTAAAAATAGAATTTGGCGTTGAAGGTATGGATGTAAAGCCTGCCGGAGAGTTAGTTGAAGGTACAGGTCACCACCACATTGTAATCGATGGTGAATTTATTCCTGCCGGCACTGTTGTTCCTGCGGATTCATTAAACATTCACTATGGTAATGGTCAAACAGAAGCAGAAATTGAATTGCCAAAAGGTGAGCACACTTTAACCATGCAGTTCGCTGATGGAATTCACAGAAGTTACGGAGAGCAGATGAGTGCTACTGTTGTAATTAATGTAGAGTAAAAAATAAAACTCATTTCAAATAATTAAGGAAGGTTGCTGGATGGCAACCTTTTTTTATTGGCACAAAGTAGAAGAAATACTACATTTGGAGAAAATGAAACTTCAAGACCATGAACACTTTCAAAGTATTATTAATCTCTTCAATTTTCATTATTAGCCTTTCATCTTGTGAATCAAGTAAAACTAACAACAAAGAAGAAAAGCAAAGTGCTACACCAAAGGAAGAACCGCATAGAGCACAATTAAAAGCCGGTGGAGAACCAATTGAAAAAGGAGACTTAAAGTTATATCCTGCAGAAATAGCAAAAACTTTTCCGGATGCAGAACTCCATTTGAGCAGTCCAAGCGAAGACGAAAAAGTGAATGCCGGTAAAGTAAATTTTAAGTTTGAGGTAAAAAACTACCAGCTGCGGGAGCAAACAGAAGGAGCTGAAGAGCGCCATTGTGCTAACTCAGCAGATGGACAACACATTCATTTCATTTTAAACAACGGTCCTTACCAAGCAAAGTACGATCCGCAATTTGAAGCCGAACTTGTGGAAGGCAATAATGTAGTATTAGCCTTTCTCTCACGTTCATATCATGAAGGGATAAAAAATGGAAAAGCCTATGTACTCAAAAATTTTCCAATTGGCACAAGCAGCGACTTTGATTACGATGCACAACATTTATTCTTTAGCCGTCCTAAAGGAGTGTACTCTGGGGAAGATGCTGAGCGCATCTTGGTTGACTTTTACTTAATTAATTCTGAGCTTTCAACTGAAGGCAATAAAGTAGAACTAACTATTGATAGCGAAGAATTTATTCTTGATTCTTGGCAACCTTATTTCGTAGAAGGTCTAAGCAAGGGAGAGCATCAGTTTAGACTAAGGTTAATCGACCAAAATGGCAACTTAGTTCCCGGACCATTTAATGATTCGGGTGTAAGAACGATTGAAGTGGAGAGATAAAAAAAAGCGGCACTTGAGCCGCTTTTTTAAGTTGAATATATTACCTCTTCTTATGCTGTTGTTTCATTTTCAAGAACAATATCAAATTGAACTAAGTCAATAAATTGTTTTAAGCGATGATCAATTTCTTCAGCAGTCAAATTCACTAAACGCTCAGTTCCGAACTTTTCAACACAAAAAGAAGCTAATGCACTACCGTGAATAATTGCTCTTTTCATATTTTCAAAAGAAATATCATCTGTTTGAGCTAAATAGCCAATAAAACCTCCTGCAAAAGTATCTCCTGCACCTGTTGGATCAAAAACATCTTCTAAAGGCAATGCAGGAGCAAAGAAAACTTCTTTTTCATGGAACAATAATGCGCCATGCTCTCCTTTCTTAATAACGAGGTATTTTGGACCCATTTCCATGATTACTTGAGCTGCTTTTACTAATGAATACTCTCCTGAAAGCTGACGAGCTTCTTCATCGTTTATCGATAAAACATCAACCATCTTCAGAGTTTGTTTAAGTTCATCCATCATAATGTCCATCCAAAAATTCATGGTGTCCATTACAATAAGTTTTGGTCGCTTAGCCATACGCTCTATTACTTGGCGTTGAACAACAGGAGCTAAGTTTCCTAACATTAAGTAATCACTCTCACTATATTCTTCAGGGATAATCGGATCAAAGTTCTCCAACACATTCAATTGAGTATCTAAAGTATCGCGAGTATTCATGTCATTATGGTACTTGCCCGACCAAAAGAATGTTTTTTCACCTGCTTTCACTTGCAGTCCCTTTGAGTCTACTCCATGTGCTTCAAGCATCTTAATATACTCCTCAGGGAAGTCTTCCCCAACTACAGAAACAATTCGAGAATTTTTTATGTAATTTGATGCTGCTAAGCTAATGTAAGTTGCTGCACCTCCAAGAATTTTATCGGTTTTGCCGAAGGGAGTTTCAATGGCATCGAAAGCCACAGTTCCAATTGATAATAAGCTCATGAAAATCTTTCTTTAAATTTTCAGCAAAGATATTGTTTAATTTAAAACTTAGTCCTAATATTGCACTCCAATTCCTGAAAAAAGGAATAAAATTCCTCCTTAGCTCAGTTGGTTAGAGCATCTGACTGTTAATCAGAGGGTCCTTGGTTCGAGCCCAAGAGGAGGAGCAAAAAAGCCTGACGCAAGTCGGGCTTTTTTAGTTTAATTTGCCATTATCATGGGATTAAATAAAAATAAGTATTCTGTTTACATTATTCACTCCAAATCAACTAACAGATATTACACAGGCACAACTGATTCCCCTGAAAAAAGACTAATTGAACGCAATTCAATAAAATATAACAATGCATACACAAAAGCAGGAATTCCATGGAAGCTTTTCTTAGTAATTGATAGTTTATATAGTAAACAAGCATTTTCAATCGAAAAACATATTAAATCAATGAAGTCAAAAAAGTACATTGAAAACTTAAAGCGATATCCTGAGATGATTAAAAAGCTCAAAGAAAGGTTTCAATAACTTTATTTACAAAAACATAGTATTGTATAGGAAATGGTTCGACTCCGATAGCTATCGGAGCAAGAGGAGGAGCAA
>CEOD01005931.1_pt1 | contig 15729 bp, 30 predicted proteins | sample 530341 | NCBI WGS metagenome assembly CEOD01 (sample SAMEA2619950, study PRJEB7988) | marine metagenome | isolation source: saline water (ENVO:00002010), including | reverse complement strand
TAGGCCTATTAGAGCCACATAAAATTCAAGCAGCTCTAGCTGAGTCTATTTTACTAGAGACACCTAACATACCGGACTATCGTTTGTTTGCCGAACTAAGTATCTTAGTAGTAGCTGGTTTACTAGTGGCTATCTTAACTGGTTTCTTAGGTATTACTACAGGCTTAGTCTCAGCCTTAACTATCTTTGGTGGAGTAGCTTATCTTGGTTGGTCTTTTATACAGCAGAATCTTTTAATAGATGTTACATGGACTCTAATAAGTTTGTTTCTGATTGCTGCTCAACAGTTCTATCTAAACTTTAGAACTCAGTTTAAACTTAGACAACAAATCAAGAAGCAGTTTTCTACTTATCTTGACCCTCGACAAGTAGCGAGGCTACAAAAGAATCCAGAGTTATTAAGATTAGGTGGTGAAAGAAGAAACTGTACGATAATGTTCACAGATGTTAGAGGCTTTACTTCTATGTCAGAGAAACTAGAACCAGAAGAAGTTATTGAGATAATGAACAAAGCTTTAACTATTCAAGCAGATGCGGTCAAAGCTAACGAAGGAATGGTAGATAAATATATTGGCGATGCTATGATGGCAGTTTGGAATGCTCCAATAGATGTTGAGAACCATGAACAGAAAGCTATTGAGACAGCCCTTCAAATACGACACGCAATGCAAGAAGCACAGTTAGATATTGAAATTGGTATTGGAATAAATTCTGGAGAAATTGTTGCAGGAAATATGGGCAGTGCCTCTCGTTTTGAATATAGTGTATTAGGCGATGCTTGTAATTTAGCAGCTCGTTTAGAGTCTTCATGTAAAACAGTAGGTAAAAATTTAGTTATAGGTGAGGCAACCATCAGCAAATATGAGGGTGAAGTAACAGAGTTAGAGTCTATTCTTGTCAAAGGTAAGGAAAAACCAGTAAAAATCTACACAATATAAGCTAAATGCTGTGAGAGCTACAGATATCGCTTCTAAGCAATTTTGTTAGATTTTGGACGTATAGTATTACTTGAATATCTTACGTTCGATACAAGCGATTCTGTGAGGTCATTTTTTCACAGATTTAGTTTTTCAGAGCATTAACTTCTTTTTCTAGAAATTTATGTAGTGGTTCGAGTTTAACTCTACCATTCCTAACAATACTCTTAATAATTTCTCTTTCATGTAGAGGAAAAATAATATCAATCTTGTTTTCTGGCAACATACTAAACTCTGTTACAATTTTGTTTTCTCTAGTTAATAAAACTTTAAAGCTAATTAAGTTTGCTTCTTTATTATTCATTTATATTTTCTAAGTTACTAAAGGTAACTTTATCTTGTCTACCTCTCAAACCAGCTTTCATGTAAGAAGTGGCTCGGCCTTCAAAGAAGTTTTGATGTTCAACACCCATAACTTCATCTAACCAAGTAAGAGGATTTTCTTTTTGATTGTAATTAGTTTTAAGACCTAATTGTAAAAGTCTTCTATCTGCAATATAACGATTGTACTTGTACATATCTTCTTTAGTTAGCCCTTGAATGTTACCCATCTCAAAAACTAAATCTAAGAATTTATCTTCTAACTCAACCATCTGTCTGCAGATATCATATATTTCTTTTTTAAATTCATCAGTCCAGATATCTATGTTCTCTTGAATGAATTGTCTAAACAGTTTAGTCATAGCTTCAACATGCATAGATTCATCACGAATAGAATAAGTTACTATCTGTCCCATGCCTTTCATCTTACCGAACCTTGGAAAGTTTAATAAGATAGCAAAGCTTGAGAACAGTTGTAGTCCTTCAGTAAAGGCTGAGTAGACTGCTAAAGTTTTAGCTATACTTCTTTTATCTTGTCTAGTAGTTTTAATATCATTGATGTATTCATGTTTGTCGGACATCTCTTCATACTCAGCAAAAGCTTTGTATTCATTGTCAGGCATACCAACAGTATCAAGTAATAAACTATAGGCATGTTGATGGATAGACTCCATGTTTGCAAATGAACCCATCATCATACGAGCTTCTGGCTTTCTAAATATTCTCATGTATCTATCAATATAACCTGCACCAACATCAACATCTGATTGAGTAAACAACCTAAAGATTTGTGTTAGTAAATTCTTTTCCACATCCGAAAGGTCTTGCCAGTCTTTAACATCTGTATGTAGTGGCACGGACTCCGGCATCCAGTGCATTTGATTCTGTAGGACGTAGTAATCAAACATCCATGCATCGTCAAACGGTTTATAGTATTCTCTATTATTTAGTAAACTCATAATCTAACTCCCTTAATATTTTAATGTACTCTTGTGCTTCCGCATATTCTTTAAATAACTTATCAATAGTCTCAACCATATCAGGATGGTCAGCTACTGCTACTGGATTGCTAAGATATAAACTTAAGTTAGTCTTAGCTATCTTTTGTTGTGCTGAGTATTTTTCATACAAAGCTTCAAATAATTTATTATTCATTTTCTAATTTCTTAGCTCCTTTTTTCATTTGTTCCCAAACTGTTATGGGTAATTTGATGTTCTTATTAAATAACCTAAGATAAGCATACTTAGTTTTTTCTGCTACCTCTACTACTTTATAACCAGACTTGACATGAGGATGTTCATAACCAGTAAAATAAACTTGATATTTATTATCACTGATTCTTCTTTTATCAAACATAGTCATCTGCCTTGGCCTCTAGACTTCTTAAAACTTCTTCGTTTGTGTTTGTTCATCGTAGCTGTTGCTAAATTACCTTGACCTTGAGAGGTTTTCTTGCCTCTGACACCAGTAACAGGGACATGGTTTTTAGTTGAAGCCCATCTAGTTGCCATTTTAATTATCTATTTTTATAGGAGCTTCAGTCATAATAACTACTCTAGCTCCGCAAGGTAATATAGGTTTTTCATTACCACCATACATTACTTTTGAAGGTCCTAATATTTCCACAGCATGACAATAAGTATTACTTCTACCTTCTTTTATAGTGATAACAGGCTCATTAGTACCGTTCTTTTTATTAGCTCTTATTTTGTGTTGATTGACGTGAATATATTTTTTAGTCATTAACCCTCACAAGCTATACAACCCTCGTCAAGTTTGATACGAGGTATTTTAACATTTACATTCTCTGCATTTCTAGCAGCATTAGACCTAAAGTAATATAAAGACTTAAGCTTACAAGCTCCATACCAATGCACATCGTTGACATACTGCATATAATCATCATGGACTTCTTGAGGCTCAGTAGCTTTAGGTAAAATAAAAAATAAGTTTACTGACTGCGACTGACAAATAAAGTCTTGTCTTTTGTAAGCATGTTCTATTATCCAAATCTGATTTATCTCATTGGCGGTTTTAAATAGTTCTTTCTCTTCAGCTGTCAGAATATCTAAGTGTTGTACTGAGCCATCATAACCAGCTATCTCTTTCCACAACTCAGTTAGTTTCTTACCTTTTAAGCCTTTAGCTTTTAAAAGCTTTTCTAAGTATTTGTTTTTTACTTGGTAACTACCCGAAAGAGTTTTGTGTGTATAAACATTAGCCCTGTATGGCTCAATCGAAGGAGATGTTCCACCACAAATAATACTAGAAGAGGCATTAGGAGCAACAGCGAGAAGATGAGCATTACGAAGCCCACTACCAGAGATATCAGGAGCTTCTCCCCGTGACTCAGCAAGTCCTTGAGAAGCCTCCACAGCTTTTGTCTTGATATATTTAAATGCTTTGTGATTGAAGCTAGTAGCATACATACTTTCAAAAGGTATTTCTTTAGATTGAAGGTAAGCATGGAACCCCATTGCTCCCAAACCAATCGACCTTTCTCTGTAAGCTGAGTAAACTGCTTTAGTAAAGCCTTCTTTCCCTTCTTTAATGTGTTTAATAAATCTTTTGAAGTTGGCATTGTATTCTCCTAATTGTGTAGTATCAACAGCATTATCAATAAAGTGCTGAAGTACATTATCTAGCATAGTCACTAAATCATTAATAAAGTTTTTATCCTTAGACCATTTATCAAAGTGTTCTAAATTAACTGAGGACAAACAACAAACTGCTGTTCTTTCCTCGTTAGTTGGTAAAGTAATTTCAGAACATAAATTGCTTTGTTTAATTTCTAAACCTAAGTCTTTTTGTTTTTGTGGTAAAGCTTTATTGCAAGTATCTATATTAACAATATAAGGCTCTCCAGTTTCTGCTCTAGCATTTAATAGTTGCCACCATAAATCTCTAGCATTAATAGTCTTAATAGCCTCGTTAGATTTAGGGTCAATTAATCGCCACTCTTCATCATTTTCCACAGCCTGTAAGAATTCATTGTTGAGGTTGACTCCGTTGTGTAAGTTTAAACATTTTCTATTTATATCACCACCAGATTCTTTCCTCATGTTAATGAACTCTTCAATCTCTGGATGCCAAATGTTCATGTAAGCAGCATAGCTACCTCGTCTTGTGACACCTTGATTAAAGGCTAACATCTGAGAGTCTACGACATGCATAAAGGGTATTGAACCAGTAGACTTACTACCGTGAGCAGTAGATACCCCGTTACTACGCACATCTCCCCAATATCCACCAATGCCTCCACCCGAACTAGCCAACCATATATTTTCATCATAATGAGATGAGAGACCAGTTCTACTGTCAGGAACATAATTAAGGAAACAACTAATAGGTAACCCACGACTTGTTCCCCCGTTACTAAGTATAGGAGTGCTAAACATGAACCAGCATAAGGAACTGTAGTTGTACAGTCTCTGAGCCAGTTCAAAATCTGTAACTCCTTTGAATGTTGCTCCGAAAACGGAGGCTCTTGCGAAGGCTTCTTGGGCATGTGTTTCTTCTCCTGTAAAATATCTATCTTTTAAAGTATCTAAACTAAATTTATCTAAGAGCTTTTCATTATCATAATTAATCTTGATGCCTAAATATTCTTTTGCTCCTACTTTATCTTCCATCATTCTCCTGTAGCAAAATATTTCTTTAATCTGTCATGGACATATAACATGATTATACCGTAGTGAATAATCTTTAAAAGGTCTTCTCTGTTTCTACCTTCTTTTTTTCCGTATCTCATAGCATACTTAATTATATTACCAATACCAAAACCCTCACCGTGTCCGGAATCTATAATTATATCTGTTGCTTGGTAATTACCAGCCGAATAGTGTTGTCTATAAGTAGAATCAACATAATCTTTTATTTCTTTTATTAGGTTATCTTCGTTAAATTTATATGTTATATTTATACTGTTATATTTTTTCATATTATTATATCTTTTAAGGTTATGTTTGGGTTTCTCTTTACTTTTTTATAAAACCATCTTAAAGAATAAGCACTCAACATCATTTTATTATTAGCATAAATATGAGTTTGTTCAGGTAAAAACTTATCTAAGTTCTTGGTTGTTATTTTAGTTAAATCTTCTCCTTCAGGCACCATGGTCTGTAACCATTCTACTAGAAGTAACTTACTTTTTTTTCTTAATTGTTTAGCTCTCTTGCCTCTCATAATATCTCTTCTACATTAGGTTCTTTAACTACTTTTGTCAAATAGATTGGACCTTTAGCATAAGTAAAAACACGAAGCCCTGCTCCATCATTGGAGTCAGACCTACATTTAAATTTATAAGGACAAAAAGTACACTCTTTAGGTAACTTCATATTACCAGACTTGCCTTCAGGTACTTCGTTAAAACAATAATCAGGTGGAGAATCTGATTTAATAATTTGTTTTACCTTATCTATTTTATCTTTTATATTAGGTTTGTCAAGGTCTTGAGGCCTAAAAAGAGCTAATTCTCCTGTCTCTTTATTAAAAGCGAGAAAACCACCATTAGATGTTTTCTCTGCTTCCTCGTACCCAGCAAGTTGAGCTAAGTAACCAAAGCTATCTTGCTCAGCTAAAGTACCTTCTTTAAATTTACGGAAAGCATAACCAGAAGCAGTCTTAATATCTATGACTTCACCATCAATCTTACAATCCATGTGACCTTTAATACCCTTGACTGAGACTTCTTTCTGCTCCCCAGTAACTTTATGTCCAGCTAATTTAACAAAGAAGATTAGCAAGGCTTCTAAGATATGGCCATACAAAAACTTTATAAAAGTAACTGGCTCCATAGTACTAGAACCATCTTTATCTTCATGCATGTCATACCAAAGTTGTCTCTGTGGCTTACCAATGTTAGACATTCGTAAAGTTTGTGTTGTAGCTTTATTCCTTTTAACCGGAGTTGCCCACTCTTTAACAGCAGATACAATATCAATACCCAATTCTTCCAGAAGTTTATTTGATATTTTTATTTTTTCACCATCAGCCAGAACTCCGATAGTATTGTAGATATCTTCTACTAAAGTATCTAATGATTTATTTTTCTTGCTCATCTTCTAGTTCCTTAAAAGCTTTAATAACATCAGATGAAAAAAGTTTTTGTAAGTTTATTAAGTACATTCTACTGGCATTATGGTCACCACCAGAAACAGTTTTGAAAGTGTCTAGTTCTTTGACAATAGTTTTAAGAACATCGGTATGAAAAACTAAAGTGCAATACTCTTTATCGCCCACACAAAGATGATGAAACCAATAATCTGATTCAGTGGCCTCAATACCGGAGGGTTTGCCATAGCTTTGATACTCAATAGCTATGTTACCAGTCTTCATCCACATACCTCTTTCAGATTTAACTTCAATCTTTTTGTTGAAGAGCATCTCTGCGACTTTCTCTTCTCTGATACTGCCATATTCTAGGTCAATATCAAACTTCTTTCGGTCTTTTTTAGTGGGTTTCACTCCAGTTGTCTCCGACTTTAAATTCGCCATCAAGGGGACAACGCATGTTAAAATACTCTCCGGCATCACGAATACTTTGCACAGCTAACTGTCCCGCCTGATTTGCTTGGTTTGCTTTTACTTCTATTTGCCATTCATCATGGATATTAGCAACAAACTTAAAATCAATGTTACAAGTTTTAAGATTATCATGCAATAGATTTAAAGCTTTCTTCATTACGATAGCTCCACCGCCTTGTAGTAAAGTGTTTAAGGCTGCATGTTTATGCCTTAAAAATATTTTCCTACCGTCTAATCCTTTGAGGAATCCTTTTTGAGCTGCTGTGTCAACTCTTGTCTTAAGAGCCTTAAGTGTTGGTAAACTAGTAAGAAACTGTTCTCGCAGTTGTTTACCATCTGCTCGATTTCCTTCAACGATGCTTCCAATTTTTTCATCTCCGGCTCCGTATATAAGTGCATAGATGAAAGTTTTAGCCTCATCTCTTGATTTAAGTCCAGCAAACTGCTGATTAGTTGTGTGAATGTCTCCATTGATAATTTCATTTATGTATTCCTCATCTGACATGTAGTGGGCTAACATTCTTAACTCCAACCCTGAAGCATCTATACCCACTAATTTATATCCTTCAGGTACAGTCCAACAAGCTCGACATTCCTTACCATAAGGACTGTATACTGCTGGAACCTGAGCCATGTTAGGATTTCTATGTGTCATCCTACCAGTAATAGCTCCAGTAGAAATAACAGCACCATGAACTCTATCATCTGTTTTGATATTATCAATCCATGATTCAATTTGACCAACTCTTTTTTGTATTAATAAATATTCAGCAATGAGTTGAGCCTCTTTGATGTGTGCTATTTTACTAAGAGTACCTTCATCAACAATAGGTTGTCCAGTTGGAGTAAACCTTTTGGGTTGCCAACCAAAGTCTATTAGATACTCACCAATCTGTTGACGAGAGCCGAGATTAAATTCTCTAAGTTCTTTTCGGGTAAAAGGAGTAGTGTCATTAGTTGCAACTCTTTCCTGATACTCAACGGAGGTAAGTCCAGACTTAGATAAGGTGCCATCTTTTTTTAACTTAGGTGTGACTTCTTTAACAGGAATCCACTTAGGTTTAAAGGTAGCATGAACTTCATCCTCTACTTCTTTTTTACGATGATTTAATGAACTCAGTAAATCTATTGCTCTTCTCTCATCAAACAGAAAACCATTTAGTTCTTGTTCGATTAATATTTGTGTGGTCTTGTGTTCTATCTCTACTGATTCTTTAGAGAAACCCACACTATCTTTCCTTAGTTTATCTAAAACTTTCTTGTTTAACTTGACATCTTGAATACAATAATCAAGCATGTCTTTACTATACTCAGTAAACATTGGAGCAGTTGACTTAGGGCAGTTGAGTCTCCATCCCCACTTCTCTAGGCTATGTCCTCCTTCCCTAGTAGGATGTAGTAATCTTGATAAGGTCAAAGTATCAAGAATATTAGCATGGTTAGATAAATCTATCTGCTTAATCCTGTGTATAGCTGGAATATCAAAGCCTAAGATATTATGCCCAACTAAGCTGTCAGCGGATTTTAAAAACTCAATGCCCTCGTCAATGCTTTCTGGAGTAAAGGTATACACTTTATCAGTATCATCAATAGCAACAATACACCAAATTTTAGAAGCCGGTGGTAAGTTTGTGACCTCACCAGTCTCGTGGTCTTTTAATGTAGATTCCCAAAGCAATCCATTTGTTTCTATATCAAATACTAATTCCATTAAAATGCAATAGATGTCTGGTTCTCTGCCATACTAAATTCAGTATCAAGGTGTTCAGACAATCTTCCTGTTTCTTTATCGTAAATTAAAGCAGTTGCCATACCGACATCTCCAGTATACCTAGACTTTAAGATTCTAAGTCTAGTTGTCCGAGCCTCTTCAGGGTCATCGGACTGTTGATTTCTTTCTAATGCTATCACACAATCACTTAATTGTCCAATACTATTAGACCCTCTTAAATGCGATAGAGAAACTTCAATACCATTCTCATGGCCTCTATTACCATCTACTCTTCTCAAGTGGGAAACAAGAATTAAACCAGCTCCAGTTTCCTCTACTAAGCTTCTAAGCCTAGTCATAATATTATCTATGGCTCGTCTTTCGTCACCCTCTTCTAAGGCACTAACAAGCATGTGGAGGTGGTCAACCACTACCCACTTACAATCACAACCAACAATTAAGTATCTAAGCTTAGCAAAGATATCATCTATCTGATTAGTCCCAAAGTGAGCATGAATAAAAACCTTGTCATCTTTAAAAACTTTATCAAACATATCGACTAAAGTAGACTCATCAAACTTCTCTCGTTCTTGGTCAACATACAATCGAGCATTAGCTTCGATAGATAAAATACCATCTACTGTTCTTCGCCAGTCTTCTTCGAGTGCTATGATACCGACATTGTCGTCTGTCTGTTTGACTAACCAATGTTCTAGTTCTCTCGTGATACTAGACTTACCAAGCCCTGTGCCACCAGTTAAAGTTACTAGCTCACCTTGTCTCAGTCCATATAGTTTTTCATTTAGTCCTGCCCAAGGATAAGGCACAGACTCTTTCTTTTCTCTATCTAAAAAAGAATCTTTCTTCTCTGATACTCTAATGATACCACTAGGGGTATAGAGTTTAGCATCCCACCAAGCACTAACAAATTCTTTGTATTTGCCTTTGAGAAGCATATCATTAGCATCTTTATAACCATTAGGTAAGGTGACTATCTTAGCCTTGCCGGGCTTAAGAATACTAGCAACCTTCTTAGCTGACTCAATGCCTTGTCTATCTTTATCAAAACAAATGACAATATTATCAAAGCTTTCTATGTATTCTAGGTTCTCTTTAATATCTTTGACTGCTCCGGAAGCTCCTCTAATGATAGAGGTAACTGCCCACTTACTACCTAGTAATTCATAAGCGGCCATCGCATCACACTCACCCTCAGTTATGGTTAAATACTTACCACCTTCTTTAAAGAGTTGTTGACCAAACAAACCAACTCCTTGAGGACTAACATCATAGCTAAACTTTTTGTCTCGGACATATCTAATCTTGTTAGAGGTTAGTTCGTTGTTGATATACAAAGGATAAATATGTTGTGCTATTTGACCAGCACTATCATAAACAGTTTTAACTCCATACTTCTCAGCAGTCTCTCTTGAGATATTTCTATCTGCTAACTTAGCGAAGACTCCGCCATGAGCATTTAGTTCTCTAACTGTTTCTGTCATATTAGTTTTATTAGATACGATATTATCTTGATTGTCTACTCCTTTCGGAAAGAATTCATCACAACTAAAACATTTAGCTGAACCATTCTCATTAACCGAAAGAGCATCGCTACTACCACAAGCCGGACAAGGCAAGTGATACTTCTTAAATTTTAAATCTTGTTCCATCTTTGACCTCAAAAAAATAGGGCATCCGAAGACACCCTATCAGAATATATGAAAAATTGTGGTTAGGTTTCCTCAGAATCTTCAGTAGATTCGTCAGTACTTTCTTCCACTTGCGACTCAGGACAGCCTTTTAATAGCTCTTCTAAGTTTGCTCTATGTGTGCGACTAGCAAAGTCTAAAGCTTCGATAACAACAGATAGATTACCTACCTTGTTGACCATCACAGTAGCATCATTCTTTTTCTGTTCATCTGCAATAGCAGTAACATCAAAGTTATTTACTTCACCTTCATCGTTTTTAATACTAATAATCATTAGAATTCTTCTCCTCCTTCGATGGCATCGAATTCTGAACCATCACTAGATTTATATTGAACTAAGTCAATAACTTGCATAGCTTGAAAGTCCAAGCCTTTGAAGTCTCCATACTTATTAGATGTTTCCCACTCGTTATACTGCACTCTAACTTTAGAGCCGTTACCGACTAGTTCATCCATTGGAACTTTGTTTGCATCTAAAAGCTTAGGCGACTGTCTCACCATTCCGTTAGGCCCATTCACCTTTCTTTTAAAAGTTATTGCTTTTCCAACGACTTCATCATTAATTGTGATTTCTTTTGTTTTAAAACCACGAGCTTCAAAGTCTTTGGCGACATCATCACTCACTACTAAGTCCACAGTATAAACAGGTTCATACTTGGTATTAGGAGTAGTTACACTAGCCCAGTAGGCTATTCCTTCTTGTATTGCCATAAATTTACTCCGTTTTTGGCATAATTGCATAAACTATTATAGTTCTTCACAGAGGTCTGTCAAGAGCTATAAGCTAATCTCTTCAACTATTTTAGCTAAAGAGATTGTTTGGTTATTATAAAGAGTAATTTTAAAGTTATCGTCTGCTAAACATTCAACTTCATAAACTACTCCACCTTTACTAAAGATATTTTCATAATTAGTAATTACAAAATTATCAAATTTTCTAAATAATTCTTTATTTAATATAATACTTTCTGTTATTTTAGACATTTATTTTAAAAGGTATTGAACAATTTTCAGCAGTAGCCGTGCCAAAGTCTAAGCTACTAAGGTATCGCACACTAGCTCGTCTAATACTACTAGGTGGATTAGACTCAAATTCAACATTAACAGGCTTACCTTCTGCTAAGTCATACACAATTCTAAAAGCTACTGAGTTCTTTAGAGTTACATTCCTAATATAGTAAGAGAAACTTCTGTTCTTTACCGGCTTAGGACAAGCCACAGGCTCTGCCACAACTTTTTCTACCTCATTAGAGACAACATAAGGAGCCTCAATTTCCGGCTCTTGTGTGGCCTCTGAGGGCTTCGTTTGTAACAGCTCTAATTGTGTTGCTAAGTTCAGCACACTAGCAGTTGTAGTGTTTTCTAGCTGAGTTAGTTGAGTTTGTAGCTCAGCTAAGCTTAAAGCTAAACTCTCTTGCTCAGCTTCACTAAGTTCTGCGAAGTTTACTAAAGTTTTAATAGCTCTTTCGGTTTGTAAAACAGTTTGAAAGATACCATCATTTTCTAGTCTTAGTTCTTCATTCTCCACTTCCAAAGCATTTATTCTAGCTAATAAATTTTGCTTAGTCTTTTTAAATTCTACGACATACTCTTGTGTGTTACCAATGTTTTGTTTGACATGATAGCCAAGTAAAAGATAAGTAGCACTTACAAGCACTAAAGTTATTAAAGTTGATATTACTATATTCTTCATTTTATTTCTCCGTTAGTTATTAGTTAGTCTCTCCAAGTTCTACCCCCATGCCATCTCGCCCATCTTCTCTGTTTCACATAAAGTTTAATAAGAAAACTTTTATTAGCCTCGACATAGTCTTCAAAGCTTTTTTGTTCGGTTATGGTATTGTAATATAATTGTTCATCACAATAATCATTAAACTTGTGCATAAGAAAAATATCTATCTGTCTAGTTTTCATCTTATCCAACACTTATAACCAGAACACTTATCAACAGGGTCACCGCAATCTTCACAGTATTCTACTTCTTTCTTAGTAGGTAAGTCTTCTGTTAGTTCTTTGGCAATGTCATTACACACTTGTAAAAATAAATCCATTACTTTCTCCTATTCTTGTCGTCAACCAGCTTAGTTGACTCCCATGCAAAAAAGGCTAACACAGAAAAGAAGATAAGAGCAAGTAGTAATTCTATTAAATTACTCATCAAAGACCTCTTCAACATGATGATACTGCCATGCTCCGTGTTCAAGAAGTTCCCAGTGACTACCATAAGTTGCCTCAGCAAGTTTTAAAGCCTCTTTAATAGACTTAGCTTGTACTTCTAGTTTGTAGTGTGTTGGTTGTATAGCATAGACTTCATAAGTTTTCATCATTTACCCACTCCTCATATTCTGTTTCTGCTTCTAAGTCATCTAAATGAGATTCAATTCTTTTTTCTATATGGTGAGGGATATCTACAATATCTTCCGTAGCTCCGTCTTCATAATAGATTACTAATTTATAGCCAGTAATTTTCATAAGTCACCTCAGTTTAAAATTCTTTGTACCCAATTCTCTGCCACATCTTCAGCATAGCTTTGGGAGTGGTCAAAGCATTCGACCACCCTAACTAGCATAGTGTCACGATAAAGCTCGACAAAAAAGCCCTGTCGATTTTTAAAGATAAAGGCCTCACGACTTTGCGGTCTACCGTATTGCGAAATAAGTTCACCTATCATAAAGCTTTTGCCTCTCCAAGTCCTCTAAGATATCTAATACTTCATTATTGATAGTTTCAAGATAATCTAAGTCAATAGCACAACTAGCGATATAAGAATAATCTTCATCACCCTCAGGTCTTTCTAGCTCTCTATCAATACAATGTCTATTAAAACTTCTAAGCTTCTCAGTTAGTAGTCCTAATGCCCCTTCTCTCAGTTCAGAAAGTCTTTCATATATTTCAGTCTTAGTCATAATTTTCTCCGTTTAGTTAAGTGCTAGTTCTGTTTTGTATGTCTAAACTAGCAAGAGACACGCAATGTTGTGTTTTGTTATTTATCGACATTGAAACACCCTCGCACGTGAGGAAAAATCAGTCTAGATACTTACACTTTTAAAGTCGTCCAACAGTCAGTATCAATACTGTTGGGGAGACTAAAAGTGGGCAGTTGGGTTAGTAAAGATACCCCGAATTAAATCTAGGCTTTACACTTTAGGTAGTTCATTAACTGCTAATTTCCCTACCAACCCTCGCACTTTTGTTAAATTGTGACTAAAACTAACAAGGAGTAATATAAATATTTAACTTTGTTCTCCTATCTCGTCTTAGTCACAAACTAATAAGCAAAAACTATCCTAGTATCGTGTGAAAATAGTTAATCTAAAGGACAGTCTTCGCTTGTTCTGCCATCTCCATTAATTGTGCTTCTGACACAGCTCCAGCACATAAAGTCTCCATAAATCCTATCACAGATTTTGTAATTCTGTAATCTGTCACAGGCACAGGGTTCTCTAACATCTCTGCTTCAACATGATTAAACAAATCAGTTAGTAAATCCTCTCGGTCACGGAACACATTCAGTCCTGTTATCACAAAACTAATATGTTCTAGTATTTTAGTATTTTCTTCATCACTCATTATCATTCTCCATAGTTAAGTATAGTTTAGTTACTCGCCATTGAATAGTACCGCCATCATTCCAATCATGGTCATAATCTTCCCACTCTATATCAGTGTTTGGATAATGTTTTTCTATAACAGGTTTTAAATCTACCATAAAGGCTTTAAATCTTTCTTCCATCATGCACTCTCCTCAATATTACTACATTCCCAATCTTTAGAAGCGTCACGGCCAATTTCCATCTTCAATTCTTCATAAGCTAAGTCCCCTGCTTCATCTTCGTCTTTTGCTTCTACAACATAATCGTATTGCAAATCTTCATAAGGTATAAAAGACACCCTGTATTTTTTTGGTTTACTCATCATGCACTCTCCTCAAATTTATCTTCATAAAAATAAACAGTAGCTACCACACCTCTAGTCGCACGGTCTCCTGTATGCACACTAAATTCTACATCTGCAAACTCGTTATCAAGTCTTTTTAGTAATTCGTATTCAGTTAGTTTTTCCATTTTAGCTCCACTGAAATAATCTCTTGATTCTCATAAGTTTCTGACACTACTTTAAAAGCAGGGTCTAATACATAGTCACCACTCAAAACAAGTTCTTGAGCTTCCTCAGCAGTTTTAGCTTTGACTTCTATAACTTCTATTTGGTCAGTTATACTTTTTACTCTGTAAGTATTCATTTAGTTACTCCTTAAAACTGTTCCATCAGTAATTGCTCTACTAAATCATCATCTTTTTTAGATAATGCTTCTCTAATATCTTCGTTTTCTAAGGCAATGCCTACATCTATTAAATGCTCACCGCATAATGCCATAAATTGATATCTTGTCATCTTTATTTACTCCTTAAAATAATTAACTCTTACAACTTAAGTCATACTGTCAAGTATGTCAAGAAATATTTTCAGTTTTTTTAAGGCGAAAAAAAAGGCTACCGAAGTAGCCCTTTAATTTAAGTTGATAATAATTAAGCAGTCAAAGTGTTGTTCTTATTTAAATGAGTAACAACTATTTTCCATGCTTCTTTAGTATCGTCATCGTGTCCATCATATTCATAAACTATTGCTTTAACAATGTCAAAAGCACTTGTTAAATCTTTAGGCTCTGGATATTGATTAACCATTTTATTTTTTATCGTCATTTTATATCTCCGTAAAGTTAATAACTATATAGTCTATGTAGTTTTATAGTCTTGTCAAGTAACTACATAGTTTTTTATTTTATTATCTTTATATTCTTTACTATGTTTTACTGTTTAGCTTTATATAACTATTAGTTATAGTATAATACTAAGACTATAAATATTAGTTATGCAACGGCTCAGATTCACACACAAACAAAGGGAATAATTAAGTGATGTCCTAGTATTAAAAAAGCAAATAAAGCATTTTGTCATATTTCTTGACAGAGTAGTTTTTATTTGTTAGGGATTTTTAGCAAATAATTCTTGCAAAGATTAGAAAGTCTGTTTAGACTTTATAGTAATTTAACTATTTAGGAGTAAATAAAAATGGGAATAACTAACATTTTAATTAACGAAACGAAGAAAGAATATATATGCCCAGCTAGTTTAGGTTTGGCCGGTAAGCCAATGGAATTAGCTTGGAATGATACAGGCTCTATCGTGAGTATGTCGAAAGCTTGGCAGTTTTTAACTAATGACTTTATCAATGCCCCTTTACCTTATAAAGATAAATATAAACTCGTTCGGAAAGACGCAAAGATATGGGATTTGGTTAGCAGATTTGGTTCTTGGTCAGGTGATGAAATTAGATGGGATTATTTGGACAGGTATCACATGAAATACAAGACTGTAATTATGGAAGGTAAGAAATATTTGACAAGCTCTGACATAGCTTTAGAGCAAATTAGATTACATGATAGCTATCAGCAATTAGTTGAGCCTATCTATAAAAATATAGG
>CEOD01006755.1_pt1 | contig 15974 bp, 12 predicted proteins | sample 530341 | NCBI WGS metagenome assembly CEOD01 (sample SAMEA2619950, study PRJEB7988) | marine metagenome | isolation source: saline water (ENVO:00002010), including | reverse complement strand
CCTTCACCGAACTCCCCACCACAATCAATGACACCGCTCGCCAACAAAGACGTACCTTTCTCGCACAAAGCCCTTGTCGCGCCCGAATCAATACGAATCCAACCCTTGGGTCGGTCAAAAAATGCGAGCCAGCGCTTGTGCGACGTCAACGTCTCCGAGCCCGGAAGAAAAAGAGTACCCGACACGTCGGTGCCTGAAAAACGAGTCAGCAGCCGGGGATCGGTCCCACTGCCGATAATGACCCCGCATCCCGAGCGGTTCGCGATGCGAGCGGCACGAATCTTGGTAACCATCCCTCCAACAGCCGTTGGACTATTCGTCCCCTGCGCCATTGACTCGATCTCCGGAGTAATCGAACGGACGACCGGTATGAGCACACCCTCCTTCAGATTCAACAGCCCGGGTGCCGTCGAGAGAATAAACAACAGATCTGCTTTGATCAGTGATGCCACCAAAGCACTGAGGACGTCATTGTCGCCGAAGCGGATCTCCTCGGTACTCAAACAATCGTTCTCGTTGACGATCGGGACGACTCCTAAGGCAAAGAGGCGCTCCATCGCGTCCTTCACTGCCACATGGCGACGCCTTCCCCGAAGGTCTTCGCGGGTGAGCAACATCTGGGCGACTTTATACCCAAATGGATCCATGCATTCCTGCCAAGTCTGAGTCAAAATACTCTGCCCAACCGCAGCGCAGGACTGTAGTGTGGGGAGATCTGTCGGGCGTCGGGGGAAACCCAAATGCTTCATTCCCAGTCCAACAGCCCCAGAGCTGACCACACATACGTCCACCCCGGCCTTTCGGGCGTCGGCTACCTCCCGGCAGATCGACGAGATCCGCTCGCGGTCCACCCCGCCCTCAGCGTCGGTCAAAATACCGGTGCCGAGCTTTACGACAATCCTCCGGAACGATCGGGAAAGAAACTCCTCGGGCATGTTCCGTCTCCGCTCCCCGAATCCCTTAGATTCGAAGAAGCTCCTGCTCCTTGTGAGTTAGCGCTTGATTAATTTTCTCAACGAAATCGTCGGTCGTCTTTTGGATTTCCTTCTCAACTCGTTTCACGTCGTCCTCGGAAAGGCTCTCTTCCTTCTCGGATGCCTTTAGCGATTCCATCGCATTGCGGCGCGCTTGACGGATACTGATCCTCCCGTCCTCGGCGTGCTTATGCGCCACCTTCACCATGTCTTGACGACGCTCCTTGCTCAACTCCGGGATGTTCAGCCGGATAAGGGCCCCGTCAATCACAGGATTGATGCCGAGGTTCGCTTTCTGCAGCGCTTTCTCGACATCTTTCATCACGGTTTGGTCCCAGGGTTGGATCTGAATCAACCGCGCGTCGGGTGTTGTGATGGCCGCAATGTCCCGCAAAGGCATTGAGGAGCCATACGAAGATACGTCGACAACGACGCCCTCGACCATGGCAGGCGAAGCCTTCCCAGTGTGTAGCGAGTTGAACTCGGAAAGTGTGTGCTCAAGGGCCTTGTTAGCCTCTTCAACCTGTTTCTTCTGAATTGAATCGGTGTCCATCGTTCAAAATGTAGTGGGATCCACTGCCAACTGACGAGACGATTTTTTCCCTTTCCGAGGTTAGCGGGCATCTCATGAGCTTCGCCAAATCCCGGGAGCCGGATCGTGGCCGCTCCTAAATAGGGCTGCGACCCTCTGGCTGGCCCTACGCCAGCAATCCAAAATGGCGGCATCCCTCGAGGACTCCGCTCGTAGCCCGCGCCTTTGCCGCATAGAAAAGCGACGAGGCGCCCTTGTCCGCCAACTCGTTTTGGACACGCCTCACCAAGGAGGGATCTGCGTTCCCAACCGCGATTGAGCGGAACCCTGCCACCAGTGCTGCGTAATCGTTCCCCGAATCACCGGCAAACACGACTTCCTCCGGCTGAAAATCTGCATGAGTGGCCAGCCATTTGAGAGCATAAGCCTTCGAGACGCCCGCGGGCAAAAGGTCGATCAGCCCGTTGTTATTGAACGGATCCACACTCCCTATCACGCTGAAAGGCAAATCCCGGTCGGCGAGTATCTGTTCAATCACCGCCACCAGTTCGTCCACGCGTGATGCTTTGGAAAAATAGCTCACCTTAAAGGAACCCTGACTCTCGGGCCCCTGCGACTCCAATTCCGTCAACTCGCTCACGGCCTCGACCACCTGCTCCCGCGTGACGCCGCCGACCTTCTCGGTCAGATGATTCAGATAGGGCTCATACAACGTGTGGCCTCCCTCACCCGCGCAATAGACCGAGGCACCGACATCGCAGATCAACCAATTGGGTCGCGGGAGCCTAAATTCGGATATGGCCTCGAGCACCGATTCAAAATGGCGACCGGTCGAGAAAACGATCTCTTTCCCATCCCTCGAAAGCCCGTCCTTCAGCGTTTCGAGATCTACCCGATTCTCCGCGCAATCCGAGAGTGGGATTAGGGTCCCGTCCAGATCTGTAGCCAACACCCGAGGGGCAATTTCGGTTTGAAGGTTGAAAAAATTCATTCGAGTGAAGATACTCTGAATTAGTTCCATTCGGAATAATAAAACCACTACTATGAGCCAGAAAGAAGGAATACGCATTGCATTACTCAGTCTCCACGGCCTAATCCGCGGGGAAAATCTGGAACTGGGGCGCGACGAAGACACTGGTGGACAAACCAAATATGTCGTCGAACTCGCACGGGCGCTCGCCGAACGCCCTGACGTCTCCCGGGTCGACCTCATCACCCGCCAGATCTTCGACGACCGCATTTCCGACGACTACGCCCAGCCCGAGGAATCAATCGGCAATAACGTTTACATCATCCGGGTTCCTTTCGGCCCGCGACGCTACCTCTACAAGTCCAAGCTCTGGCCCTACATGGAGGTGTTCGTGGATCAGTGCCTCAATTTTTTCCAGCGCAACAAGGCAGTACCCGACATCATTCACGGCCACTATGCCGATGCCGGATATGGAGGAGCTCAACTCGCCCGCCTTCTGGGAATCCCATTTGTATTCACCGGCCACTCACTCGGTCGCGTAAAGAAAGAACGTCTGATCGAAAGTGGCATCTCCGAGAAAAAGATCGAATCGACCTACCGCATCACCCAGCGGATTGAGGCCGAAGAGTTCGCGCTCGAAACGTGCTCGTTGATCATTACCAGCACCCACCAAGAGGTTCGGCAACAATACGAGAAATACGACAACTATATCCCCGAACGCATGGAGGTCATCCCTCCGGGAGTGAATTTGGACGACTTCCGTCCGCCACGCGATGATGATGAAGATCCGGAGATCGCGCCAAAGATTAATCAATTTTTTGCCGATCCGGACAAGCCCATGATCGTGGCGATGGCACGCCCCGACGAACGGAAAAATCTTGAGCGCCTCGTCCACACGTACGGGGAATCACCTCAATTGCAACGTGAGGCAAACCTGGTCCTCATCATGGGCTGCCGCGAAGACATCCGCGATATGCCTTCCGGCCAGAGAGCAGTTCTCAACAATATTCTTACGCTGATCGACGTCTACGATCTCTACGGGAAGGTCGCCTACCCGAAGCACCACCGAGCTGACGATGTGCCCGAGATCTACCGCATGATTACCCGCAGCCGGGGTGTCTTCATCAATCCGGCGATGACCGAGCCCTTTGGTCTCACGCTCCTCGAAGCAGCCGCCAGCGGCGTTCCCATCGTCGCGACACACGACGGAGGACCGAGCGATATCATCGCCAACTGTAAGAACGGTATCCTCATTGATCCGTTTGACACCGACTCGATTGAGAAGGCTCTCCTGCGCGCTCTGACCGAGCCCGATACCTGGAACGAATGGTCGAAGGCCGGAATCGAGAACGTACACGAGTTCTATTCATGGCAGCGCCACGCCGAACGCTACATCCGGGATGTTCATGAGGTCCTCGATGTCTTCAAGAGCTCCCCTTCCATCACCGGTCGAAAGAAAACCCGGCCGCTGACCGGGGTCGACCGCATCGTCATTGCCGATATCGACAACACCCTGACCGGGAACGACGACGCGATGCGTGAGTTCTTCGATCTTCTCGAGAACACTGATACCGATGTTGGTTTCGGAATCGCCACCGGGCGTCGATTTGAAGAGGTTATGCGCCTGATGGACGAACATCACATGCCGCAACCAGAGGTCCTGATTACCTCCGTGGGCACAGAGATGTACTACGGCAAGAACCTCACCCCCGACGCCAGCTGGCGCAAGCATATCGACTTCCGATGGGAGCCGGAAAAAGTTCGCGAGGCCCTTGATGCGATTCCTGGCCTGTATCCACAAGAGGAACACGAGCAATCGACCTACAAGATCAGTTACGGTATCGATTTCAAAAAATCCCCGAACGTCGCGGCTATCCGCCGAATCCTCCGCGAAAATGGCATCCGCGTAAAGGTCATCGTCTCGCTCGGGATGTTCCTCGACATCATTCCGGCCCGTGCGGGCAGCGGTCTGTGCATTCGCCACATGGCCTACAAGTGGGGATTCCCTCTCGAACATATCCTGGTCGCTGGCGACTCCGGGAACGATGAAGAGATGCTCGCGGGAAACACCCTCGGTGTCGTCGTCGGCAACTACAGTAAGGAGCTCGACAAGTTGCGGAAATACCCTCGAATCTACTTCGCGGACAGCCACAACGCAGCCGGTATCGCCGAAGGGATGGAGTATTACAGTTTCCTCGGTGACATTACCATTCCCAATGATCGCAATCTGGAATCAGTAGCCTCCGAGTAGTTCTTCTTCAACCGACGGACCCTCTTCGAGACGCAGCGAATAGAATCAACAAACTGATAGATTGCCGGTGAATTTCATGGAAGAAAGCCGCCTCGCTTATGAGGCGACACGCTCGCTGCGCCGTATCCGGCCGAAGATCACCCGGCGGATTGAGGAGGCAACTGCCAGTGACCTCGAGCGGGTTCGACTCCATGAAAGGATCGACGAGCGTCTCGATGAGCACTGGCTCACGCTGTTCAAGCTCCTCTACCAACTCTACGGGCATCACTACGATTTCTTCTACTATTTGGAAGACATCGCCTTGACCGCCGTTGACTCATGGCTCGCCCGCCCCAGAGCCTTGAAGGAGCTGGACCAACGTCGCGAGAATGATCCGGGTTGGTACCTGTCGGAGCGCATGGTCGGTGGCTCCCTCTATGTCGATCTCTTCAGCGGCGACTTGGTTAAATTGCGCGAAGCCATTCCCTACCTTCGCGATCTGGGTCTGACTTATCTCCACCTGATGCCTCTGTTCACTTCCCGCCCGGGGAATAGTGACGGAGGCTACGCGATCAGCGACTATCGCTCGGTCGATCCGCGCCTGGGTACCATTGAGGACTTGGAAGCCCTCGCCCACGATCTGCGAGAGGTCGGCATCTCGCTGGTCCTTGACTTTGTGTTTAACCACACCGCGGATGATCACCTGTGGGCCATTCGGGCGCTCGAGGGCGAGCAAGAGTTCCTCGATTACTACCGAACGTTTCCTGATCGAACCATCCCCAATCAGTACGAGCAGACTCTCCGTGAGATTTTTCCGTCGGTGCGCCGCGGTAATTTCACCTGGGACGAAACGCTGAAGCGCTGGGTCTGGACGACTTTCAACAGCTTCCAATGGGATCTCAATTACGCCAACCCAGAGGTCTTCCGGGCTATGGCGTCCGAAATGCTTTTCCTCGCCAATACCGGCGTTGAGATTCTCCGGCTCGACGCAGTTGCCTTTATTTGGAAGCAGATGGGCACAAACTGTGAAAACCTGCCTGAGGCTCACATTTTGATTCAAGCCTTCAATGCGGTCTGCCGTATCGCCGCGCCCAGTTTGGTCTTCAAATCCGAGGCCATCGTCCACCCCGACGAGGTGATCAAGTATATCGATGTCAAGGAGTGCCAAATCTCCTACAACCCCACGTTTATGGCGCTCATGTGGGAAGCGATGGCGACAAGGGAAACAAAGCTCCTGGAACGATCGATCTACCACCGTTTCCAACTGCCGCAATCGACCACTTGGTTGAACTACCTGCGAAGCCATGACGATATCGGTTGGTCGTTCGACAATGGAGACTGCTGGGAAGTCGGGATCAATCCCGACCATCACCGCGAGTTCCTCAATCGCTACTACACCGCCCGATTCCCCGGTAGTTTCGCCCGCGGCGTACCGTTTCAACACAATGTCGAAACTGGGGATATGCGTATCTGTGGCACCATGGCTTCTCTCGCTGGCTTGGAGGAGGCCACCACCGAGGAGGATCCTCTGCTTCTGGAGACTGCCATCCGCCGGATGAAGATGGTCTATGGGGTCATGTGCGCCGCAACGGGAATTCCTCTGGTCTTCCTCGGCGAAGAATGGGGCATCCTCAATGACTACGATTTCGAGAATGATCCCGATAAAGCTGATGATAGCCGCTGGGTCCATCGGGTGAGAATGGATTGGTCACTGACCAAGGAACTAAAAAAGAAGAACTCCGTCCCCAAAGAGATCTTCTTAATTCTTCAAAGTCTCTTTGCCACCCGCAAGAAGCTTCCTGCATTCCGAGGGAATCAGATGCGGCTTCTCTACATCACCAATCCCCATGTCCTCGGTTTTGTTCGCTCTCACGATGCGAGCTATGCCGCAATCTATGCGAATTTCTCCGAGCACGAGCAAAAGGTCGATTTGGCGGAACTGCGGACACTGGGGTTGAGCCATTTCCTCAAAGATGCCCTGACTGGCCGCGAGTACAGTACCCGGCGGACAACGATTCTTGAGCCCTACGATCTACTCTGGCTAGAGGAGAGTTGAAGCCCCGTCGACTGCGACCGGGAAGTCTCCTATCAATCGAGACCTCGTCGGGCTAAACGAAACTGCGGGAAAGTCACAAAGCGATCACGTAGAGAAGAGTCGCAGCGAACCCTAACGGCCGATCGTGTCAGTGGTCCTCGGCCTCACCAGAGCCGGCACTCGCATTGGCTACGGCGACTGGTTCTTCGACAGGCGCTGGAATCGGATGAACGGTTCATCAAACTGGTCCGGGCGCTCAGCCCCATCAATGATCTCTTGCTTCAACTGTAGCTGACCACCCTGAATTCGAAAGATCCCAAGGCGGCGATCACCGGCATGCTCGGTGGGGCTGTCATCGACCTCAACGGTAATCCACTTCGGTGATTTTTTGGGATCTATGGTATATCGTGATCTAGAAACCTCATCCCCTGTATTCCCATCACGGACGATTACTTCGGTTGCGGTGAACTCCCACACAATCATCGCTCCAATCGTGTCGAGGCGATCGTCGATGATTCGCCACTGTCCCGCCAGCAAAGCGGCGTCGGCGTGAACCTCAGCGTCAACCTCGAACACCGAGACACCAGCGACACAGATAAGAAACAATGAGAAGGGCTTCATTTTTTCTAGTTGAACAAACCCCGGAGGCAGTGACTAGTGCCGGTTTGCCCGCCTCATAAGCCACAACCCGATCCCGAGGTAGAGAAGGTTCGGTATCCAGATCAAAACTTCGGGCAGCATTGCCGGCTTGTCCTGAAACCAACTGGCTACCGACACCAGAAAATAGTAAAGAAGGGCTAGCCCCAGCGCTACCGCCAGATTGGTCAAAGTCTCTTTACGCCCGACTCGAATCCCCAGCGGCACCGCGACAATGACGAGGGCAAAGGTCGAAACCGACATCGCAAAATTCTGCTGGATCTGCACCCGGTACTTTATCGCGTTTTCCGGATCCGAGATCACCCGGTCCCGAAGTTCGGTGAAGGTCAGATAGGACGGCTTACTACTAAACTTTGAGCCTCGATTGAGGATAATATCCAGCTTGAGCCGAACCGAAAATTCTTCGTAGGCACCAAAACCACTGATCTGAGGCCTCTTGTTGTAGAAGGGATTGGGCTCCCGTTCTTCCAAGGTCCCATCGAGCATCGTGAGTAACAGAGTCGCCTCATCCCGAAGAAATTCGATGTAGGCATCACGTGCTTCCGCATATCGTTCGACCTTCCCTTCGTCATTCACCTGCCAGAGCTTAAAGCCCCGCATATCATCCCCTATTCTCTCCTTTACATAGATAATATAGCCGGGAAAATCGTGAATAAACTCACCCGCCTTGAAAAAACGCATCGGATCATCTTCAAGACTATTGGCCAGCTTCTCCCGGTAGGCCCATTTGTTTTTCGGCCCCGAGACGTTGTTAAACCAAGCCGCAAAAACGCAGCCGATAATCGCCATGAGGATCATGGGGCGGGCAATCGACCAAACACTCAATCCACTCGCTTTCATCGCCAGAATCTCGCGGGTTGCCGACAACCGTCCCAGAGCCAGCAAAATACCGGCAAGAAACCCCAGCGGCAGCGCATAGAGCGCCACATACGGGATCATCAACCAGAGGATCTGGAAAAACAGCTTCAGAGAGATCTGCCCATCCACCAGCATTCCCATAGCGCCGCGCACTGCGTTCCCCGTGAGAAAGACAAAGATGAACACGGCCACCGCTCCTCCGATAAAGATGGCAACCTCGGCCAGCAGGTATCGATGCAGTTTACCCATCTAACTGAAAATCCTGAATGTCGGGCATTTCGGGGACGAACCTTCGTTCATCTCCGGACTACCCACCAAACTTGTCCCACGCTTTCCGCAATCGACGATACTTGTCGGCCACTTCCGCTTTATTTGAGAGTGCCAACCGCAACCCGGAAATGCCGTCGAGGAAGCCCAACTTAATAAAATATCCCTTGAAAAAGCAGCCCCAAGAATGACCCACCTGATCGAAAAAGGTCGCGCGCCTGCCGTCTCGAAACGCCTGCGACGCCCATAACTTTGCGTATCGACTCGCCCGGGTTTTGCGCTCGTTCCAATCCTTATAGCTGTGATGCTCCAAGCGGGAGAAAAATCGCCCCGGGGCGCCTTCGATCTCGACCGACTCATGCACATCCCGCTCTTCCATGCTCCAGGCAGTCCGCCGGAACAATCGTAAATTCCAATCGGGATACCAATTCCCGTGGCGAAACCGCTTCCCCCCAATCCAGGAGATCCGGTTGATTCGATAACCATCTGCCTTCGGATCGGCCTCCACGCAGTTGCGGATCTCGCCGATCAAATCTTCGCCGGCCACCTCATCGGCATCAATCCACAGAATCCACGGTTGGTTCGCCGCCTCAAAAAGCTTCTTGCGGGTGGCACCAAAGCCTTCCCACGCACCTTCAATCACAGTCGCCCCAAACTTCTGGGCTACCTCAACTGTCTTATCCGTACTGCCGGAATCATAGACGATGATTTCTTCGAAATCCCTGAGCGGTGCCAGGCATTTCGGCAAATTATCCTCCTCATTCTTGGTCAGGATACAGGCAGTTGCTCTAATTTTACTCACGATGGTAGGTGGTCGCGCATGAAAGCCTGAATGTTCTCGGCGGTTCCCTCAATCGGAAACTTCTGAATTCGGTGCGATTTCAACGCTTCGAGCGATGGATGCGTTACATGCTTGCCGGTGGCTTTCTCAATGGTATCCGGAAATTTTGCCGGATGCGCGGTCGAGAGTAAGATCGTTTCCTCTTCCGGATCCCGCTCCCAGGTAAATCCACAGGCGGTATGGGGATCGACGATGTAGCCGTACTGCTCGTACACCTCGCGGATGATTGTCTCAATATGGTCATCCTCAGTCGCGGTACTTGCGAACCCCCATCCTTCCGGTGCGGGGAGCTCCACTTTTCCGTTTGCCGAGAAATCCTGCATCCACCGAGACACCGCAACACTGTCGCCACCCGCCTGATAATAAAGGAACCTCTCAAAATTGGAGGCTACCTGAATATCCATCGAGGGAGCTAAGCTCGGACGAACACTTCCGACTTCGTATTTTCCGGTGGAGAAAAAACGATGGAGAATATCATTCTGGTTCGTCGCCACGACAAACCCCGCCGCAGGCATCCCCATTTTGTGGGCGAGCCATCCGGCAAGGACGTTTCCAAAGTTACCCGTGGGGACAACAAACCGCACCCGATTTCGACGCTCCGCAGGAATCTGCAACGAGGCAAATAGGTAGTAGGCGCACTGAGCCAAGATCCGGGCCAAGTTGATCGAGTTCACCGCCGACAGTCCGCACTCCGCGCGAAATTCCTGGTCTCCGAAAACTTCCTTCAGCGATTTCTGCGCATCGTCAAAACTCCCCTGAATCGCGAGCGGATACACATTGCTCGCCCCGGTGCAGGTCATCTGACGCTCTTGAAGCGGCGATACCCGCCCGTCGGGATAGAGTATAAAGATCGATACGCCTTCCTTCCCGAGCAGACCATGAATCGCTGCCGCCCCGGTGTCTCCCGAGGTCGCCCCCAGCACCGCTATCGATTTGCCACTGCGGGCGATTTGCTTCTCGTACAATTCGCCCAACCACTGGAGCGCGAAATCCTTAAACGCCAGGGTCGGTCCGTGAAACAATTCCAGGACCGACAGACCGTCTCCCAACCGCCGAAGGGGGGCAATCGCCGGGTCGTCAAATGACCCATAGGCGTTCTCAATGGTTTCCCGCAGTTCCTCCGCATCAGTGTCGGTCGCAAATTTAGCAAAGAACCGCTCGCACAGGGCCGGATAGGACAAGCCTTCCCAGGTGGCGATCTCCTTCGAGAGATCCGGCAACTCCTGCGGGACAAACAGTCCGCCATCCGGTGCCAATCCCGTGGATACCGCCTCTTGAAAGGAAACTGGATCTACCCCGCCGCGTGTGGAAACAAACTTCATACCAGTACGGGCTAAGACTTCTCTTGCAGCCCAAACGCACTGTGGAGCGTCCTCACGGCCTCTTCTGCATCATCAATATTGACCACGACAGAGATCTTAATCTCCGAGGTGCTGATCATCTGTATGTTGATCTTCTTCTCGGCCAACGCCCCGAAGAGTTTCCCAGCCACGCCGGTGTGTGAGCGCATCCCAACCCCAACAGCCGAGAGTTTCGCAATCCGGTCGTAGGTGGAAATCTGACCATCTGGAAAATCCTCCTTCAGGTTGCGGACAGCGTTCTCTGCGCGAAAGGCGTCTTCCTCGGGTACGGTAAAGGTAAGATTTGCCCGACCTTCCCGGCCGAGGTTCTGGACGATCATATCGACCAGCACACCCTCTTCCGACAGTGCTTGAAAGATTCGGGCTGCCGTTCCCGGACGATCCGGGATGTCGCTGATCACGATCTTCACTTGGTTGCGATCGAGGGCTACTCCACTCACCGCCACGTCTTCCATAGAAACTACTTCTTCTTTCACTATCGTTCCGGGTTTGTCATTAAAGCTAGAGCGTACTTCGAACCGCACGCCATATTTCTGCGCAAATTTCACTGCACGGGTCTGCATGACCTTGGAGCCACTGCTGGCCAATTCGAGCATTTCTTCGTAGGCAATCTCATCGAGTTTACGAGCGTCGGGCACGATCCGAGGGTCCGCCGTAAACACTCCTTCCACATCCGTATAGATCTGGCAGAGGTCTGCCTTGAGCGCCGCCGCGATGGCGATCGCGCTCAGGTCCGATCCGCCCCGTCCAAGGGTCGTGGTTTGGCCATCGACGTTCGCGCCTTGGAATCCGGCAACGATGACAACGGATCCATTCTTAAGCTGCTGGTCAATATCCCCTCCCGAAATCTCGAGAATCCGCGCCCGGGTATGTTCCGGATCGGTCAGGATGCCCGCTTGTGCACCCGTTCGCGACACCGCAGGTATTCCTAGGGCGTGGAGCGCCATAGTCGTCAACGCGATCGTCTCCTGCTCTCCTACAGCGAGCAGCAGATCCATCTCCCGTTCGTTCGGGTTGGGATTCAATGCTTTCGCACGGGAAATCAACTCATTGGTTACCCCAGAGCGGGCCGATACGACAACCACGACTTCGTGCCCTTCTTCCCGGGTCCGTTGAACACGTTCCGCCACTTTGCGGATCCGCTCCACATCGCCGACCGAGGTTCCTCCAAATTTCTGAACTATTCTAGCCATTCTGCTACCTACCAAATATACGCCTTACTCCGGGTCGAGGATCGGGCAAACAAGATATTCTCCAAGAACCGATTCTCCCGCACTGATGATCGCGAGTGCATTCTGCAGCGACGCCTCAGAACAGAGGTGAGTCGCGAGCACGAGGGAGGCGGTACCGTCCTCATCGTGGTCCCGCTGAATCACGGTCGCGATACTGATCCCGCATTGGGAAAACGCTCCCGCAACTTCGGCCAGAACACCCGATCGATCCGCCACAGTGAGACGGATGTAGTATTCCTGACAAATATCCTCAAGCGCGGCCAGTTCCGTAGCGTCTCCAGTACGCGCCGACCTGGACCGAGGGTGGACACCACTGAGGTGAGCCCTTCCGGCGTCGACTAAGTCGGCAATAACCGCACTCGAAGTGGGATCCTGTCCGGCGCCTTTGCCGATCAAAACTGTCGGACCCGCCACATCGCCTTCCAAACGAACCGCATTGAAGGCCTCGCTCACATCGGCCATCAGCGAGTCCAGCGGCACCAAGGTCGGGCGTACCGCCAGTGCTAGGCGCCCTGCCTCCCCCAAGCGCTGAATCGATGCAATGAGCTTAATTCGATAACCCAATTCCTGGGCAAAATTCATATCATCGAGAGTCACCCGGCGAATGCCTTCCACCAGCATTTCCGACGACGGCACCCACATCCGATGGGCGAGCCAAGCGAGAATCACCGTTTTGTGCGCAGCGTCCCATCCATCGAGGTCCAGTGATTCATCCGCCTCGACGTAACCGAGTTCACGAGCCGCAGCCAACACGGGCTCAAACGATAATTTCTCACGCTCCATCCGGGTTAGGATGTAATTCGAGGTACCGTTGAGAATACCGTAAATGCGATTAAACCGATTGGCCACCAGTCCTTCCCGCAAGGATTTGATCACCGGAATACCTCCGGCGACGCTGGCTTCAAAGAACAGTCGGCCGCCGTGGGCTTCCGCTGCCTCGAGCAATTCCTCGCCGTGATCGCAAAGCAGCGCCTTATTCGCCGTCACAACGGTCTTACCCGCCTCCAGAGCCTTCCGCGACCATTCCAAAGCGGCGGAAGTGCCACCGGCCAATTCGCAGATGATGGAAATCGTTGGGTCGTCGAGGATTCGCTGCGGATCATCAGTAATAATCCCCTCGGGGACATCAACATCTCGCTGACGGTTCAGGTCGCGCACCGCAATCCCGGCAATTTCCAACTCCGCTCCAGTTTCCATCGTGAGCTCTTCACGACGGCGGAGGATGTTTTTCCACACCCCCTGCCCTACGGTACCAAAGCCGATTAAGCCTATGCGGATTTTCTGCTGTTCCTCACTCATCAATTTATTCGTCTACTCCCTCTACGATTGGGACTTCTTACTAAACTTATGTTCCTCGCCATTGATCAAACGGACGAGATTGGATCGGTGTCGTACGACAATCAAGACGGCAATCACTGCCGCAAACACGATCAGCGGCAGCGATACAGGCCATCCCACCCAGTTGAGAACCAAGGCAGATATCGGCAGACTCACGGCAAAGAGTATCGAGGCCAATGAGACGTATCGAGACAGGTTAAACGTCAATGCCCAAACGGCCAGTCCGGTGAGCAATACCAGCGGCATCAGGACCAACAATGCGCCCATGGTCACTGCGACCCCTTTCCCACCGCGAAAACCGATAAAAATGGATGCACTGTGACCGAGCACTGCCCCAACCGCCCCGGCGATTCCACCGGGGTCGCCGGCAATCCAGAGCCCGATCCCTACCGCGGCACAGCCTTTGAGAAAATCCAGGAAAAAGACCGTGTTCCCCGCCTTCTTGCCCAGAACCCGTTTCACGTTGGTCGCACCCGGATTCCCACTCCCCTCCTTGAGGATGTTCACACCCTTTGCCTTCGCGATCCACACCGCGAATGACAAAGAGCCGAACAGGTATCCAATCAGGATACAAAGAAGAACCGGGACGACCATTCGAAGAACTGGGTCAGAGCTGGATTATCTTGAACTTTTCAATCCCACTGTGGTCCACGATCGCTTTTTGCGTCTCGGAGGAAGGAGCGGTATCCAGTTCATAAACACTTATGGCAAATTCCATTCCCTGTTCCCGGCTGAGCGACAGGTTGGCAATATTGACTCCGTCTTTATCGAGAGCAGTTCCGATGAAACCAACGATTCCAGGGACGTCCTTGTTCTTTAGGACCAGAAGCGTTCCCGAGGTATTCACTTCGAGGCCGTGGCCGTCGATCGAGACAATCCGTGGCTCTTGTGCGAGGCCGAACAAGCACCCACAGGCGGTACGGGTCTTTCCGGAATCCTCGATGGCCTGCACCTCAATCAACTCGGTGTAACCGCAATCCTTATTGCTCTTGATCACTTCGACTTCGACTCCTAGGCCGGCCATCTTCTTCGGAGCATTCACGTCGTTGACCGACTCGCCGCTGATCTGCTGCAGGTATCCGCGCTGGATCGCCCGGGAAAGTGGAAGCGCGTCGAGGTCTACAATCTTACCGTAGTAGGTGATTTTTAGTTTCTCAACGGTACCGCTGCTCAGTTGTTGAACGAACGTGCCCAGCTTCTCACCCAAGTCCAGGTAGGGAGCCAGCATCTTCAAGTCGCGAGGGTCGACGCTCGGCATGTTGATCGCGTTGAGCACGGTTCCCCCGGTCAGGGCTTGGAACATGTTCTGCGCGATTTCGATACCGACGTTTTCCTGCGCTTCACGGGTAGAGGCCCCGAGGTGCGGAGTGAGGACCAGAGATTCGATCTTTCGCAACTCACTGTCGACGGCCAATGGCTCGTCTTCGTACACATCCAGACCCGCTGCAGCGATCTTTCCGCTCTTGAGTCCCTCGACCAGTGCGGCTTCTTCGATGATTCCGCCCCGGGCACAGTTGAAGAGACGTACACCGTCCTTCATCCGGGCAATTGCTGCGGCGTTGATCATGTACTTGGTTTCAGCCGTCATGGGCATGTGAACGGTGATGTAGTCCGCACGTTCACAGAGGTTTTCAAAGGTAACCATCTCCACTCCGAGAGCTTGCGCTCGACTTTGAGTCAGAAATGGATCGTAGGCCAACACAGTCATTCCAAATGCAATGGCTCGCTTAGAAACTTCGGCTCCAATCCGCCCCATTCCGCAAACTCCGAGAGTCTTCGACATCAACTCCGATCCCGAGAGGATCTTCCGATCCCAACGTCCTTCCTTCATCGAACGGTCGGCTTGGGCAATCGGCCGTGTCCCCGCGAGGATGTGGGTAAAGGTAAGCTCGGCGGTGGCAATCGTGTTCCCTGCCGGGGTGTTCATGACAATGATTCCACGGTCAGTCGCGGCTTCGATGTCAATGTTGTCCACGCCTACTCCAGCACGACCCACAACCTTCAACTTGGGAGCTGCTGCAATCACTTCAGCGGTTACCTTGGTTTCCGAACGGACCGCAATGCCGTCAACGTCGGATACGAGTTTGAGAATCTGTTCGGGCGAACTGCCGTACGCCTCGACAACTTCACAGTCCGGCTGCTCACGCAGGAACTCGACACCAGTAGGAGAGATTTTGTCAGCTACGAGAATTTTCATGAAGCTTTTAAGCGGTAGACCCACAAGACCCTGATTGCAACCCCACAAAGCAACCATCCCTCACATATGAGACTCGTTCTCTCTCTGCGTCGGCTCAGATGGCAATTCAGAGTCCCCACATCCTGAAGGGATGCCAGCAGGCCGCGAGTCGCTGGCACGCCTTCAGCGTGGATGGATTTGGATAGCGAACGTTAAACTTTGAACTTCCAACGTTAAACGTCCAACGCTCAGGGAAGACTGAATCTCCATCCCGGAGGGATGACAGCCAATAGCCGGTGGTTGAGCGGAGCGACACCACCGGGCAACCATCCCACACTCTGCCGCATCCTGAAGGGATGCCAGCAGGCCGCGAGTCGCTGGCACAGCTTCAGGGTGGATGGATTTGGATAGCGAACGTTAAACTTTAAACGTTCAACGCTCAGGGAAGACTGAATCTCCCATCCCGGAGGGATGACAGCCAATAGCCGGTGGTTGAGCGGAGC
>CEOD01030905.1_pt1 | contig 16035 bp, 4 predicted proteins | sample 530341 | NCBI WGS metagenome assembly CEOD01 (sample SAMEA2619950, study PRJEB7988) | marine metagenome | isolation source: saline water (ENVO:00002010), including | reverse complement strand
CTATCTCGCACCCAGTACAGTCTGTGGTGGAGTGGGTGTTTTTTCATTGGTATTCATTCCTGTTGATACCGTGATCTTTAAACCTAAAATTCGCGAAAAAGTCCTCTTTTCAGATGTACCTGAGGAAGTAGGGGTTGCGATGAAGAACTTAACATACTATGATAGTGAGGGGTTTTGGGTGGATGATGACTTGGATCGTCTTGGTCCACAGTATTTTGTGAATCACTCAACAAGTCCTAATGTATCCTATAATAAGGATAATGGATGTCTTTATGCCACTAGAGACATTTCACCTCATGAAGAACTACTTGATTACTATTTCCCAGAAGAACGAGAATGGCCTATTTGAATCACAGTTTACCCGATTGGTCTTGTTACATTCGTAATGAGTTCCTGTTTAATCATAAGAAGGGTCATGGCGAGGTTACTCGTTGTGATGTCCATTCTGTTGCGAGTATTGAAAAAAGAACGCCCCTGTTTGAAGCATTCCTAGAGAATGGAGTGAATTGGACACGGAGACCGTTACATGCGTTCTGCTGGCGTCCTGATGCGGAAATAGAACCGTTAGAGGACATTATGTACTGGGACTGCTTTTCGCCTTATGTGGACGTTCAGAGACGCCATAGGTTGGCAGGATTGAAGGCAGAGTTAATTCGTCCTGATGGTAAGAAAGTTGTGGGTTCTTATATGTTCACCCTGGACTGGTCATGGGAGAATAAAGGAATGCCTGACTTGAACTTCTCAGAGACACCAGAGCATAAGTGTGCCCATTTGTTCAAGATGGAGAATGGTAACTACTATGCCTATCCGAACAATCGTATCATCTGGTATGATGATGCCTGGACATTTGAACGGATTAAAAAGAATCCTGGTTATGAGATTGATCTGACTGTATATGCGGTTGAAGGGCGACGGACGATTGAAACAAGTGATGATTACATGTATGAGGTTACTCAACTAGATAATGAACCGCTTACTCACCTCTCTTAAAACTATGACTGACTTCCTAGACAATTTGGCAAATGATCAGCATCAGAAGATGCTTCGTGAGATTAATAATGACAATCAAACGCCAAGAAATAAAAGAAAGGTAAATGCTGATGGTCTTTTTGAGACAAGCGATTGTTCTGATCCTGATCATATCTGTACTTGTGGTTCTCAACAGGTAACACTTACTGAAGATTAGTGTTCTAAATAAGGTAGAATTCTTGTATCAGTTTGTCAGTTCAGGAAAGGAGATCGAAAGGTTTCAAGGACATTAGTGCTACATTCAAGATCAATCCTGTCAATAACGACTTGATTGGTCTTGTGAATTATAATGCCATCGCAAGATCGGTTCGTAATCTAATTCTAACTATCCCTGGCGAAAGACCCTTTAATCCTGTTCTCGGATCAAATGTAAGTGCGTTATTGTTCAATCAACTTGATAATATTACTGCGAGTAGTATTAAGAGTGAAATTGAAAACACGATTGATAATTTTGAACCGAGAGTAGAATTGAATGAAGTGATTGTAAGACCAAATCCTGAACGACATCAATTTGATGTTTTAATTAAATATTATATTGTTGGACTTCCTCTGGACGTACAAGAAATCAAGATAGCATTAGTTCCTACTAGGTAAGATGCCACTAGTTAATTTCAGCAACCTAGATTTCGATCAGATTAAAACGTCCATCAAGGACTATATTCGTGCGAACTCTAATTTCACCGACTATGATTTTGAGGGATCTAACCTCTCAACAATCATTGATACGTTAGCATATAACACATATATTAACTCATACAACGCCAACATGGTGACGAATGAGGTGTTCATTGATAGTGCGACGTTGCGAGAGAACGTCGTATCACTAGCGAGAAATATTGGATACCTGCCACGTTCTAGAAGAGCAGCAAGACTGTCTGCGTCGTTTACGGTATCAAACCTTACCAATGTTGCCTCTGCTACGCTTAAGAAGGGTTTAGTCGCTGTTACATCCCAGCGTTTCGGCAATACTGATTTTGTGTTTTCAATTCCACAGGACATCACAGTTCCTGTTGGTGCTAATGGTGTCGCAGAGTTCTTTGATATTATCTTGTATGAAGGTTCATATCTTGAGCAAACATATACTGTAAGTTCAAGAGATCCTAATCAACAATTCATCTTACCTAATACAGGCGTTGATACATCAACTATCAATGTCACTGTAAATGAGTCCTCTACGTCCACTGTAAAGTCCACATACAAGCAGTTTAACAGTCTGATAGGTGTTGGACCAGAAAGTCGTGTATTCTTCCTCCAGGAAATTGATGGAGAGCGTTATGAACTGCTGTTTGGTGATGGCATCATTGCGAAGAAGTTAGAAGAACCAAATGAATTAGAGATTGGTTATATTGTTTCAAGTGGATCTGCTGGAAATAATATTACTAATGTAACGTTTGCTGGTTCAGTCGTTACTAATAATGGAACACCTGTTACAAAAGGTTTCTCATTCATAACTGTTGATGGTCAATCTGCTGGTGGTGCTGGAATTGAATCCATTGACTCAATTAAGAAGTATGGACCACAAGTCTATGCTTCACAGAACAGAGCAGTAACCGCTGCCGATTATGAAGCACTGATTCCTAAAATCTATGCCGAAGCAGAATCTGTATCGGCATATGGTGGTGAAGAGTTAAATCCACCTCAATATGGTAAGGTATTCATTAGTATCAAACCTACCAACGGAGTATTCCTTTCAAATTGTTTGAAAGATAGTCTTCGCTCTGAAATTCAAAAATATAAAGTAGCAGGTGTTAGGGTTGATATCATCGATCTTTCATACCTTTATATCGAACCATCGTCTAACGTCTACTACAACAGCAACCTGACGCCAATGCAGTTGGGTAACAACCAAGGGGATGAGTTAAGAGGTGCTAATGCCGGAAGAATCTCTAACCCAATCAGAGACGATGTTTTGGCGGCGATTGGTAGATATGCTGATTCATCCGAATTGAACAAATTTGGGGCACGGTTTAAGTATAGTAAGTATCAACACATAGTTGATAACTCCAACGCTGCGATTACATCAAACATCACTAATATTCAGATTAGAAGAGACCTGGAAGCAAAGCTTGGACAGTTCGCTGAATACGAGTTGTGTTACGGAAACAGATTCCGCCTTAAGAATCATTGCCGCACCATCGCAGAGGGTGTGATGATGGGATTCAACCTTAGATCTTCGGGATTCAAAATCAGTGGTGTTCCTGATACCGTGTACATTGGCGATCTTCCAGACGCTAATATGGAAACAGGAGAGTTATTCTTCTTCAAGTTGAATGCTCCACGTCAACCAGTGATTGTAAAGAGAAATATTGGAACCGTAAATTATAAGAAGGGTGAGATTATGTTGAACCCAGTGAAGATCATCTCAACAGCTCTCACGAAGGGAACCACTCCTATCATTGAGATTTCTGCTATTCCATATTCAAATGATGTTATTGGTCTTCAGGATCTATATCTCCAATTAGACCTTAATTATACTGTGGTAAATACTCTTATAGATCAGATTGATTCTAAAACTGATGTATCTGGAACGAACTACATTGTATCTCCAAGTTTTGATGGAAATTCATTGGTTCGTGGTGTGCCTATTCTTGTTGGAAGTGAAAATGGAGAAGCATCAACTGCTCAAACCACTCCCACTCAAACACCAAGCACCACTACTAACGCAGTAAACGCAGTAGAGATTGGCACCTCAGTCGTAACAGGTATCGTTCAACCACCATCTACATCATATAGTCCATCAAATACATCATCATCTTCCAGTTCAGGATCCTCCTCCGGTTATTAATATCAAATGGCACAAGATAGAGTAAAATTCCAAGATGTCCTTGCGTCTCAGGTCCCTGAGTATGTCAAGGATGATTTTCCTCTGCTCGTTACTTTCCTAGAAGAGTATTATAAATCACAAGAAATCCCAGGCGGTACATTTGATTTGATTCAAAATCTTGACTCATATGTCAAGACTGATGAACTGTTTAAACTGGATGCAGAAACAATCCTACAAGAGGATATTGATTATAACTCTACAACTATTAAGACAGGTGTTGATAAAAACTTCACATATGGATTCCCTGATCAAAATGGACTGATCAAAATTGATGATGAGATTATCTCCTATGAGGTTAAGACAGATACCACGTTTGAAAACTGTAAAAGAGGTTTTAGTGGCATTACATCATACATTGGTCCTGATCCTGACAAATTAGTATTCCAGACCTCTTTATCCACAAATCATAAAAAGGGTACGAAGATTCAGAACCTTAATGTTCTGTTCTTACAGCAGTTTTTCAAGAAATTAAAGAGACAAGTTGTTCCTGGTTTTCAGGATAGAAAACTGGTTGATGGACTGGATCAAAGAAACTTCATCTTCGGTTCAGATAGTTTCTACAGTTCAAAAGGAACAGATGCTTCAATTGAAATTCTATTCAGAGCACTATATGGTAAGGAAGCAGAGGTTATCCTTCCAAGTAGATTTCTGATTAGACCATCTGACGCAGACTATAGAATCTCCAAATCTTTCATTGTTGAATCATATGTGGGCGACCCACTTATGCTACATGGGAAGACATTATATCAACCAATCATTAACTTTGGATCTAAAGGTGGTATTGGGAAAGAAGGTCTTGGGCGTGGAACAGGCCCCATGGGCACCTTGTCTGGTATCAACTCAATCAATGGAACCCCAGAGTTAGAAAAGGTTGTTAGAGGGTCTGTTTGTAACGTTGAAAGACTTAACTACGACAAGGGACAATACTATCAAATCAGTGTTGACTATGGATATGATAGAGATAGCAATGTAGAAGGAAGCGTCTACGGTTCTTTCCAACCTAATCCTAAGACACAAGTTGTCAACTCTGTTGCGATTGGCGCTACAATTATTGATGTTGATTCTACCGTTGGATTCCCAGACACTGGTAGTCTCAGCATCTTCACTAGAAATAATGACGAGTTGAAGGTAAGTTACACTTCAAGAAATGTCAATCAATTTATTGGAATTAGCACAACTAATATCAGTGCTGAGATCAGTGATCAGACCGCTGTAAGATACTTCAATAACGCCTTTGCTTTCACTGGTATTGGCACAGAGGATCAGATCAAAGTTAGAATGACTTCTACTTTGAAAGACTTAGAGATAAAAGATCCAACTAGATCTCTCCAAGTTGGTGATACTATTAATGTCAAATCACTAGGTCTGCCCTTAACTCAAAAGAAGTCAACCAACTGGTTCTACAACGTTAAATCACAATATGATGTTAGTAATGTTGAAGTTGTTGACCTCTCTGAGGCGATCTACAAAATTACTTTAAAACTTGATCATTTCTTTAAAACTGGATATTTGATCAGACTGATAAGTTCTGATGGGGTCCAGAGACAAGGCAATATAACGAAAGTTAATGATAAGAAGAGTTTCTCGGTAAAACTGTCCTCTATCATACCAGCAAATAAACTCGCAGTCCCATATACGGCAACAAATCTTTCCCTTAAGGGTAATTCTTCAAAGTATCCAGCACTTCAAAATAGTTATTCCAACGTTCAGACAGTTTACAATAACTTCGATAAAGATGTTATTGTTGCTTCAAACTCGCTGCCTTTTTATTCAGATACTCAACTGAATCCATATGATAAATCTGTAAAGTTCTCAGGTAAAGCAGATTCCAATGGAGTGATTGAAGTTACTTCTACTACAGATCATGGATTCTACACAGGTGACTCTGTATTTTACAAAGGCAGTACAGTTAAAAATGTCACTAGCACACCTGATGGTTTCCAAATCATCACTACAACTGAAAACAAGTTTACCAACATGGCAGAACTTGTTTACTTTGTAAGAAGAGTATCTGCAACTAAAATTCAAATTGCTAAGAGTAAATCCGACCTGTTCAGTGGGAAGTATATCATTCCTGCTGGTGCAGTTCAAGATAATCAATTTATCTACTATGATTTCTACAATAAGCAACTGAAGAGTCAGCATCTGTATAGGCAATTCCTCAAACCAGATAATCAGTCCGGTGTATTTGACACCGAACCAGGTTACAATGGTATGTTGATTAATGGCACTGAGATTCTTAACTTCAAATCACCGAAGTCAGTATACTACGGTAAGATTAATTCTATCAGCATTCAAAACCAAGGTAAAGGATATGATGTAATCAATCCACCTGCTCTTTCCATTACAGATACTTTGGGTGTTGGCGCTACAGGAACACTTTCGGTATCTGGTTCATTAGAGAGAGTTGATATTGTTGATGTAGGGTATGACTATGTTGATGATCCAGTTGTAAGAATTACTGGTGGATTCCCAACTAGAGAGGCAGTTGCCGAAGTTAATATCTCTTCTGTAGGTCATAGTGTTGAGTTCAATGCTGGCGCAGGAAGCACTAACGTAACTCTCGATCCAACAAACACGATTGGTTTTTCAACTTTCCATAAGTTTAGAGATAATGAGAAGATTATCTACAATACGGAGAGCACTGCTCCTATCGTAGGTCTTTCTACAAATTCCTATTATTATGTCAAGGTAATAGATGCCTTTACTGTTCAACTTCACCCAAGTAAGTTAGACGCTATATCTGGTATTAATACCATCTCAATGACTAGACATAGTGATAATACTCATTCTATTGATTCTTTTGCGAGAAAGAAAACTGTCACTAGTGTAATTGTTGTTGACCCAGGAGAGGGATATAAGAACAACAGAAGAAATATTAACCCTGCTGGAATTGTAACGGCACTTAACTGTTTTGTCATTAATGATCATGGATACTCCACTAGAGATATCATCAGATATACTCCCGAAAAGGCAAGTGACGCAGTTGTAGGATTAAATTCTATTACTGATTATATTGTCAAATCTGTAAATAAAGATACAATCAAATTGTATGAGGTTGGGGCAGGTAGTACTCTCAAGAACTATTACTTCGATAATGACATCCCAGTAAGTATTGGTTCAACTGGCACAGGTTCCTTTAACTATGAACCAATCAACATGTCCATTGAGGGAACTGTTGGTGTTAATAGTCTGACGAATCAAGACTTTACATGTAAGGTAACACCCGTATTCAGAGGATCCGTAACATCTGCTGATGTTATTTCAAAAGGTGTAGGATATGGTTCATCGACTATCCTCAACTTTGATAGACAACCAAGTATTACTTTTGAAAGTGGGACTTCTGCTCAACTGTTCCCAGTTGTATCAAATGGTAAGATTATTGATGTAATTATCCAAAACCCAGGAACAGGTTACAACTCACCTCCAGATCTTAATCTTGTTGGTGTTGGAAGTTATTGTAAATTAACTCCAGTTATCGATAATGGTTCAATTGTATCAATAAAAATTATCAGTGGTGGAATAGGATACGATCAAGGTAATATTAGAATTGACGTAAAACCGTCAGGAAACGGGGCAACTGCCGAAGCAAATATCAATGAATGGAATGTTGATGTTTTTGCTAACGACTTCAATAATATTGACGATGATGATGGATTTATTGATGATAATCTTGATTCGTCATCTCTTCAATATTCACACGTCTATGCTCCTCGTAAATTAAGAGAATCAGTTGATTCGGTTGATTCTAATGGTAATACACTTTATGGTTCTCCTGATTTGGTTAAGGAGAATGGAGTTGAGGTAAACGCAGATCAACACTCTCCTATCATTGGATGGGCATATGATGGCAATCCAATCTATGGTCCATTTGGTTATTCTAATGGAACTGGTGGTTCGGTGAAGCAAATGATCTCTGGTTATGAACTTGTAACCAGTCAGGCACAAAGACCCCCTGTCTCTGTTTTCAGAGAGGGATTCTTTGTAGAAGATTATATTTACAGAGGGACGGGAGATCTTGATGAGCATAACGGCAGAACCTGCGTAACACCAGAATATCCAAATGGCGTTTATGCTTATTTTGCTACGTTTGATACAAGGGTAGACACAAGTGGTCCATTTGATAAGTTTAAGAGACCAGCATTCCCATATCTCATTGGCCCATCCTTCAAATCAAAACCTAATAACTTTAACTTCAAAAAGTCATCCAATCAATTAGACTATCCCATTGGCAATCAGGGTTATTTGAGAAACACAGTTTTCTACAATATTTCTGCTAACGATGGCGATAACAAATATATCTTCAACCCCAATAGAGTTTCTGCTCCTTCATTAGAAATCAATGCTGCTTCTTCTGGCAGTATTGATAATATTGGCATCGTAACTGGTGGAACCAACTATAAGATTGGAGACAAGATCTTCTTTGATACTGAGAAGAATGGTAGATATAGCGCGAGAGGATCAGTAGATCAAATCGCTGGTAAATCTGTCCATAGCGTAAGTATCGCTACAACTACGGTAGAGAATATTGAATATATTCCATATCAGTCAAGACAACAATTTATTGGAATGTCTTCTTCCCCTCATGGGTTTAAGAATGATGATATTTTAACATTTAACTCACAGTCTGAATACTTCGATGCGTTAGAAGGTAAGTATAGAATCGGTGTTTCCACCAGCAACTTTGTACTGACAGAAGATATTGGTAACGCATCAGTAACTGGAATTAACACATTTATTCCAGTATCCGGTCCCGCTCAATATCCTACTCTAGTTATTAATGATATTCTTGAAATTGGCAGTGAGAGGGTAAAGGTACTCAACATCGAACCAAATCGCTTGAGGGTCGCTAGAGAGCAAGATGGGACGACATCTACAGCACATACTGCTACATCTATCCTTAGTAACGATCCTAGAAGATTTACTATTAGGACTGGTGCTGCTAGCACAACTAAAATTCTTAACTTCAATAAAGAACTGTACTTCATACCAAGTGAATGTGTTGGTATTGGAAGCACTACTGGAACAGGGATTGGCGTAACGCTTACTATTTCAAATCCAGGAGCAGGAGTTTCACAGGTCTTTGTTGAACCAAGATCTATTTTCATTCCAAATCATGGATTGAGACTTAATGACAAATTAAGATACAATATCAACGGTGGTGGTTCTATTACTTATTGGGATGGAATTTCTGGAACGCCTACAAGCAATCTGACAGGGATCTCAACTATCTATGCTGTTCCACTCTCAAAAGACACGGTCGGTATTAGTTCTAATTTGGTAGGTGTCAACACCATTGGTAAGTATGTTGGCGTTAATACCACAGCAGGTCTTCTTTACCTCATCGGCAACGGATCAGGTAATAACCACAGTTTTAAAACTGATCTTACCAACGTAATTACATCCTCTGCTTCCAGAAATAGTGTAATCGTTTCAACAGCGGGAACACATGGTCTTTCTTACAAGGATAAAGTCAATTTTGACCTGAAACCAACCAATACGGTCAATGTTAAGGTTGTTTATGATGACTATAATAGAAGAATTGTTTTTGACCCAGTAGATTTTGTTGGTGGTGACGTTGATCTCTCTGAAAATACCATTACATTCTCTAACAATCCCTTTAAGACAGGTGATAGAGTAATTCATACTGCTTCTTCTCCATCAGGAGGTCTGGACAATGAGGGATTGTACTTTGTATACCTATATTCTGAGACTAAAATCCAGTTTGTCCGTAATAAGTCTGATCTGAAACTGGTTTCACCTCCTTTTGTTAATTTAACTACCGCTTCGGCAGGAACTCTTTCTAGAGTCAATCCTCTTGTTGAGACACATAATAATAATACACTGAATTTTGATCTTTCGGACCAATCACTGTCATTTGTTTCAAATGGTGTTAGATATTCTGCTTTTGAAATGCAGATATTCAGAGATCCTCAATTTAATGATAGATTCTTAACAAGTGGAGTAGATGATACCTTTGAAGTTTTATCTTCAGGTCAACCTGGAATCACAACCACTGCCAATCTGAGCATCAGAGTAACTGAAAATGTCCCAACAGCTCTTTGGTATAGATTTGACACTATCAACGACTCTATTATTCCTTCTGTAAAATCAGAATTGGTTATTGACAATGATGTCAAGGCAAATAATCAAATTGATGTTGTAAAAACTCAAATTGACGGACCTGCTACCATTTCTGCTATTGCTTCAACCACATTTACATACGTTGTTGCCAATATCCCCAACATTGTATCGTTTGGGTCAACGAATTGCGAGGCATCCTACACCACAAACTCTCCAAATGCATTTGGATCTATTGCTTCTGTCAGAATTATTGACGGTGGTTATGGATTTAAGTCCGTTCCATCCATTTCTTCAATCAGAAGTGGATTGGGTACAGGCGGATTGGTTGAAGCGACCAGTAATGAGATTGGAAAACTTCTTGATGCTAGATTTGTATCCAATAACATTGGATTTGACTACGCTAGTGACCCCACTCTCAATGCAGTTGCTGGAATTCCAGAAGTTCTGAAGTTAGAACCTCTTTCTTCGTTCAAGTCAATCGGAATCACCTCTTCAGGTATCAATTATCTCGTATCTCCTGAAATTCTTGTTTTTGATGGCATCACAGACAAGAAACTTGATGTTGAATTAGAATATTCTCTTGGTGATACGGAAGTTAGAATCCTTAAGAACTCATCTAACGTATATTTTGTACCACCTAGATTTGTTCCAACAAATAACTCTAATGGATACTCAATTTCCTCAATCACTTACAATTCATCCAATGATGTTGTAAGACTTTTCCTTACTCATCAGTTCTCATCGGAAGCGGATTACCCATTTGAGGTGGGTAAGGGCATTTTGGTTGAAAACATCAGCGTTGGTGTTAATTCAACTGGATCTGGTTACAATTCCAAGGACTATAACTACAAATTGTTCCCTGTCACAGGCGTTAATACAAATGCGGGTGGTAGTGGTGCCTGGGTTGAGTATGATTTGACTGAACAACTCGGTGATAATGGTTTCCCTGGCAATTATAGCACTGATTCAATTGGTAGAGTTGTCCCAGAGACTCATTTCCCAATATTTGAACCTGTTCTCACTAAAAACTTATTCTTACAGGGTGAGAAACTTGTTGGTGATAGATTTACCGGAAAAGTCTCAAGTTATAATCCAAATAATGAAATATTGAAGACAACTGTCAATGGTATTGTCTCTAAAAATGATTTTGTAAGAGGATTGTCTTCTGGAGCTATTGGACAAGTTGAAGAAATCACTGTATTTGACGCAGAACTCAGAATTGGTGCTGGAGCAACGATTTACGAGGGTTGGCAAAAAGATACCGGATTCTTGAACAATAATCTTCAGAGAATCCCCGATAATGAGTATTATCAAGACCTATCATATTCTATCGCCTCTGAAATTGACCTTGATAGGTGGAATGATCCCGTAAGTGCTATGACGCACACTGCTGGATTTAGAAAGTTTGCTGATCTGCAGGTTTATAGTTCTGCTGATAGTGCTATTGTGGGCACCGAGGATAGTAATGTTGAGAATCTTATTGATATTATCAGCGAAGGTGACTTAAACTGCTATCAGGACTTTGATAGAGCATCAGAAAGAGGTGAATTTATTGATAATGTCTATATTTCTAATGAAATTGTATTTGCGAATAGAATTCTATCAGATTATTTCCAATCCGTTGGAAATAGAGTTGTAGAAATCGATGACATCAGCAGTCAGTTCAACAGTAATGCCAGAACGACTCCATTTGAAGTTGTTGCCAGATATGACACAAATTACAACTACAATAAGATCTTCACTTATGCTAGAGATAGAACATTTACCGATGAAAGACAATTTGCTATTGTAAGTGTTCTTCAGGATGATGAGATTGGATATATTTCTCAATATGCGTCAATTGAGTCTTATCCATATCTTGGATACTTTGATTATGCCCCTACAGGAACTGGATGGGACTTATTATTCTATCCTGTTAAGTTTGAGACCAATGTATACGATGTATCAACATCTGCTATCAATATCCTCTCTGATGTTTCATCTACAGCGTTAGATGCTCATGGTGATGTAGCATATACAGTTGGTGGATATCAAGCGATCCCCGCTAGCACCACAACAACGATTGTATCGTTTGGAACAACATATAGAGCAGCAAAAGTCATTGCTCTCTTTGATGGTGTCAATGATCGCATGTATGGTGCTGAACTGAATATTGTCCACGACGGAACCGACTGCTATCAGTTGGAAACAAATGCGATCGGTGAGAATCAAGGTCTGACAGGTGTTGGATTTGGTACATTTGATTCTAGAATCTCTGGTAGCAATGTGATTGTTGAATTTACACCAGATTCAAGTATAGGTTTCGCAATGACCTGTACAACTGGTTCAATTCTTATCTCGGATTCAAATACAACCACAGGTAATGACTTACTTGATGTTTCAAGAGTTGGATCGTCTTATAAGGCGATTGCTGCTTCTGGATCACCTACTGCTAACGTTATAGCATCTTATGATTCACCATCTGAGTCTGCCTATTATTTGTTTAGCGTTAAAGATACCACAAATAACAGATATGAGGTATTTGAATTTGCTGCTCTCAACTCTGACTCAAATGAGTGTTATGTGGAGTGGGCAAATGTTGAAACTAGTGGACACATTGGAACAGTTGGAGTTACAACAAATGCCACAGGTGGTGCTAACATTGTATATACGCCAGAGGCAGGCATCGATGTAGATGTTAGATCATACTTCACCGAAATGATGGTCTATGATGAAAATACCAGATCTAGCGTCATTGATATTGAAAATGTTCAAATCACTACTGATGTTGAAACATATGAAGGCACACTTCTTGATGTTAAGACTGGATTTGAACTCAAGCATGATGGTCTGAATATTTTCAGAAGAGTATTTGACGGAACTGACACGACAATCGTCAATGCCACCACGAATCAAATCACTCTTCCAAATCACTTCTTTGTATCTGGTGAAGCAATTGAATATGGACACCCAGGAACTGGTGCAACTATGGCAATTCAAATTGCCAGCACTACGTTCCCAGGAATTGGTGCTACTGATAAATTACCACAAAACCTCTTCGTAATTAAAGATGATGAGTCTGCTATCAGATTCGCAACAACTGCTGAGAATGCTCTGGCAGAACCTCCAGTAGCAATTGATATCACTAGTGTTGGTATGGGTCTTTCTCATACAATTAATGCTACCAAGCAAAATACCAAAGCAATCGTGGCGATTGATAACATTATCCAATCACCTATTGCTGAAACTGATATCACCACACAAGTTGATCAAACTGTAATTTTTGATACTGTATTCAACACAACTGGACTCACTTCATTCACTTCAGGTGATATCATCAAGGTTGGAAATGAGTTTATGAAGATTGAGGGTATTGGTATTGGTAATACCATTACTGTTCAGGTTGAAAGAGCAGCATTAGGTTCAAATATTGGTGTTCACACATCAGGAGATACCATAACCAAGTTCACTGGTAACTATAGAATTAATAATAACTCTCTCAACTTCGTTGAAGCACCATTTGGTAATATTCCTCTGAGCACGACCACTGGAAATCCCAATGAGAGAGATTGGACTGGAATTACAACCAGTTCAATGTTCCAAGGTAGAACCTTCATGAAGCGTGCTGCTGTTGGTTCAACTAATGAGACATATCATCTGAACCATGTCCTTGATGACATTACAGATAGATTTACTGGCGTTGGTAAGACTTATACTCTGACTAGCGGTGGTTCTAACGTATCTGGAATTGACACTAGCACAGTTGTTTTGGTTAATGGCATTTATCAGTTGAATCAAGGTATTCAAGCATTTGCTGGTGATTACAATATTGAGGAAAGCGTTGGTGTTAGTTCCATCGTATTTACTGGTGAGCGTGTAAATCAGGGTTATGATCCTAACAGATCCTCACTTCCTGTCGGTGGTAGATTCATTTCAGTTGGTTCAACTGGTGGATTTGGTTATCAACCACTCGTAGCAGCAGGTGGCACTGCTAATATCTCTGCTGGCGGAACAGTTCAGTCTATCAGCATTGGCAATAGTGGATCAGGATATAGAGCAGGAATCAATACAGTCGTAAATGTCGGTGTTCAGACCTACAGCGGCGTTCTGCCTGTTCTGACCAATATTGGAACTGCCACTATTCAAGGTGGCAATATTGTGAGTGTTGCGATCACTAATCCTGTTACAGGATTTACATCTGCCAACCCACCGATTGTTGTATTCGATGATCCTCTTTCATACTACAATGTTCCCCTGGTTTATAGTTCCTCCAGTCCTTCGCAGACTGGCGCTGAAGCAACTATTGATATTATTGTTGGACAAGGTTCTAGCGTCATTGACTTTGAACTGAATAATCAAGGATATGGATACCGTGAGGGTGATATTCTGACAGTCAATATTGGTGGTCTGACGGGCATTCCAACTAATACTTCACTTGCTTTTGAGGAGTTCCAACTCACAATTGATCGCACTTTCTCCGATCAATTCAACGGATGGTCTGTCGGTGAATTCGAGGTATTTGATAGATTTGACAATGAATTTGATGGTGTTAACAAATCGTTCAGACTTCTTCTGAACGAGGTTCCCGTTTCTATTAAAGCAGCACCTGGTTCTAATATTGATGTTGAGCAAACACTGCTCGTATTCATCAATGATATTCTTCAAAAACCAAATGAGGGATATACATTTGAAGGTGGTAGCGTAATCACGTTTAGTGAGGCACCAAAAGGACCAGTTGGAACTGGTTTGACAGGTGATACCTCAAAGATTCTATTCTACAAAGGAGCAGGTGATGTAGACGTTATTCTTACTGATATCGAAGAGACCGTCAAGGTTGGTGACACTCTCAAATTGAATAATGATCCATCCAGAGGTCAGTCTGTAACACTTGATCAGGATCCCAGAACTGTTGTTGGTATTAACACTCTTGATACTGTTGAAACAAATCCATATGTAAATCCTGGTGTTACTACAGATCAGACTTTACAAAGACCAGTTACCTGGTGTAAACAGACTGTTGATAAGATTATCAACGGAGATGAGATTGGTAAAGATAGAATCTCTTATGAACCAAACATCTTCCCCGCATCCTACATTATTCAGAATATTGGTCTCACAACTACAACAATTCACGTTGATACTGTAAAACCACTTTATGACGCTCAAAATGAGCAGAATCTTAGAGGATTCCAGAATAAGATTTCTCTGAATTCCCAAGATGCTCCCGTTGGAGCATCAGTGACTGCTATTGTTAGCAATGATGGTAGAGTTCTGTCATTTGGTATTACTGAGCAGGGATCTGGATATACTGGATTCTCTACTGTATCAATTTTCGTATCCACTCCAGATGGTGGCATTTCTTCTAGAGCAAGTGGTATTGGCACGATGACTGGTGGTGGCAAGTTGTTGTCAGCATCCATTATCAATCCTGGTTCTGGATATACTCATTCCAATCCTCCTGTTTGTTTAATTGAAACTCCCAAACTGATTGAAGAAGATATGTCAGTCACTTCCTACATCGGTGATAGTGGTATCATCGTTGGATTTGGAACAACTACATTTACTGCTGGTCTTGGAACACAGACTCAAGTAATCTTTGACTTCTTCATTCCAGGCAACTCTGACCTTCGCAATGCTGATTTGGTTGGCACAGCACAAACAGTTAGTGGTATCTCCACTGGTGATTACTACACTATTACTAGATCAAACATTGGTCTTGGAACACCTGCTGCTGGAACACTTGAATCACTGTATAATGACAATTCCACTATCCTTGGCGTCACAACAACATTCTGTGATACAGTTTATCAAGTAGAAAATGTTACAACAATCAGTGTTAATGTAGTTGGTGTTGGAACGACTGCTGTTAGAAGAGTCTTCTCTAACGTAGGTAACATTAGCACCGTTACTGCTGGTAGTAACCTTATTACCTTTGATTCAACTGCTTACACGTTTGATGGTCAGGAATTTGTCGTCTACCAAGGTGGAATCAGTTCTTCCTTTAATTTCGGCAGATTCAGTTGGGGTAAGATGAATGTTTCTAGGAATATTAGTCCTAGCACATTTAACTTCTATGGTGAGGATGGAATTACTGGTCTTTCAACATCAGCACTGGTGAC
>CEOD01019502.1_pt1 | contig 16092 bp, 10 predicted proteins | sample 530341 | NCBI WGS metagenome assembly CEOD01 (sample SAMEA2619950, study PRJEB7988) | marine metagenome | isolation source: saline water (ENVO:00002010), including | reverse complement strand
GTCCCTCGGTGACTACTCTCGAAACACCGGCATCAATGGCCCGTCAATCAGCGATAGTAGCCTGGGCCAATCCCATATGATCCTCTTTGATATTCCGCGGGCTCCGCTACTGTCCCTCGGCCAGCTGCAGCACGCCAATCTCGGCCGCTATAGCTTTGAACCCTCTTACCTGGTCGGAAACTCTTATGCCAACCAGCGAATTCCTCTCGATACGATAAAGATAGGATCATTTGGCGGAGCACGGGGGTTAAATTTGTTCGACACCGCCTACATGGTGAACGACAAAATCTTCGACGAATTTTTCTTCTCTACCGTGTCTCCCGATCTCACAGATGCCGAGTTTCAAGATCTCCTCTCGAAGGAAAAGAGGCCCTACAATACAAGAAACCAGTTCGTTGCCCCCGCGGAAGCCAGCCGTTCCGACCTATTCAGCTTTGAATCACCCTCGGTGCTCGATGCATGGGGAAGCCGGTTTGCGGTCGACGGAGCCTTCAATATAAATTCCACCTCTGTCGATGCATGGAAAGCCATCTTCAGCAGCATGGACCAACCATTTCTCCGGATCGACGTATCGGGCACCGATGCCGATGCAGTGGCGCTCACCGATCCAGACGGCGTCTATGTTTCGCGAACGAGTCTCCCTCTATTTGAGGAGGGGTACACCGCGAACGCGAGCGGAAGAGATTCCTTGAATGGGTTCTTCAATGGGTATCGCAAACTTTCCGACGAAGAACTCGATGCCCTGGCTGAGGCAATGGTGGAGGAAGTGAAGGAACGAGGCCCATTTCTATCGATGTCTGATTTTGTAAACCGCCGCCTTCAGGATGCAGACCCGGAGAATCAAAGACGCGGGGCACTTCAAGCCGCGCTCGACAGCACGGTAAATCAAAACATTTCTTCGGACCTTTCGTCTGACGCCGTCAACTTATCCGGAACCCTCTACTCCGAAGCCATTTCCAGCTCGCTCAATGACACCCAGGCGATCGGCTACAACGGGTATGTACTCCAAGGCGATCTACTGCAGACCCTCGCACCGATTCTAACACCACGCTCGGACACCTTTGTCGTTCGCTCTTACGGCGCGTCCGGTTCCAGTGAGAGCGGCACCGGCGAGATGTGGTGCGAAGCCGTTCTGCAGCGTGTACCGGATCGGGTCGGGACCGGCAACAGTCTCACTGCCGAATCATTGCAAGAGCTAGCCGCAACGAACGAGAATCTCTCAAATGTCCTGAACCAAAAGTTCGGACGAAAATATCAGATCGTCGGATTTCGCTGGTTGAGCCGAGAAGATCTATAGAGTTTTGGATAATCGTATGATGTTTCGCCACCTATTCGTTCTCGCCGCTTTGCTCTCGGCCTCTCTCCACGCACAGACAGGAGAGATTCCAACGATTCGACAATCACTGACGACGCTCGCGTGGAATGAACCGGTCAAGGGTCTCTACTACTTGAATGGAGGTGAGATTGAGGAGCTTAAAGCTTACAGCGGCGGGTTTAGCCTCCCCTTCTCCTACGAAGGCGATCCAGTAATCCGTTTCTATTCCGACCGGGAATCACTCCTATTGGAACCCGAAGAGCGGCCTCGACCCGTGGGAGTTGCCCGACTCGACCCGCAATTGAAGCACAGCCTTCTAATCTTTGCTCGCAACGACGACGGCAGGTTCAAGATCAAGAGCCACAATTTCTCTCAAAAAGAATTCCCACTCAATAGCTGCCGAATCTTCAACTTCTCCGACCTGCAAGTAGTCTTCGCCTTTGGAGACGACGTCGAGGTCTACCCGATCCCCCCGCTCGGCGAACTGATTGTCAGCCAAGAAGGGCTAAACGACAGGAACCAAATGGTGAAAGTCCAAGTCGCCCAAGCCGAAGGCGGCGAGATGCGCCTGGTCTATCGATCCAATTGGAGATTCGACAACCAGAGTCGAAACACGGTTTTCGTGTTACCCGGCACCAAAGAAGGCGGCAGCGTCAAAATGCGAAAATTTGTAGAGCGAGGTCTCAAACCGGAAGACGTGGAGCAATAGATCCAACTCTCTTCCCATTCGGGGCTAGACCGTCCAAATCAGTCAGCCCTCGGCAGCGCGCAGGACTTGCGCACGATGAGTTCACCACGAAAAATACGGTGTGGTAGTTCACTGATATTATCCTTCAACTGCTCGTCGACCCAACGGGCGGCGGAAGCCCCCATCTCGAGCAGAGGCTGTCGCATCGTGGTCAACGGCGGATTGTAATACCGACTGGAAACATAGTCATCATATCCAACGACTGACATATCGTCCGGAACTCGCAGCCCCTTCTCGATACATGCACTCACCGCACCGAAAGCCATCGAATCGTTGTTTGCAAAAATAGCCGTTACCTCAGGATTCCGCTCGAGGAGAAACTGCGCTTGGTCGTATCCGGCCTGTTCGGTCACGTCTGTGGGATGGTGCTCAATCAGCCAACTGTCATCCACATCGACTCCCGCCTCCTCCATCGCTTTTAAGTATCCATCCAGTCGGTCACGGTTATTACCGTTCTCCAGACTTCCGCACAGGTAGCCGATTCTCCGATGTCCGAGGCGCAGCAGATATTCCGTCAGCTCACGCGCTCCTTGAAAATTATTACAATCGATGTAGCCGATCCCATCCAAGTCCAGTCGATGGGACACCAAAACCGTGGGGATCCGTGCATTGATCAAATCCTGGCCTTCTTTCTCGGTTATCGAGGCGACCAAAACTGCGCCATTGCACCGTTTCTTCCGCAACAACTGTACCAGTTCCCCACGCGAACTTTTCCGTTTCTCTGGATTGTAATAGAGTAACGTGGCTTCAATCCCGCACTCCCAAGCGTACCGGGAGATCCCCGCGAAAACCATCGAATAGAAGCTATCAAAGGAAGGAGAACCTGCCTCGACCACGATCGCGATTCTCGTCCCCCTCCGTTGCGAGTACCCCCGTGGCTTGTACCCGGAACGTTCAATGACCTTCAACGCCTTTTGCCGCGCTTCCTCGCTGACCCCACTTTCATTGTTCAAAACCCGGGAGACCGTTGCCACTGACAGGCCCGATTCTTTGGCGATTGATCGTATATTCATGAACTATTCTCGGTACTCTTCGTCGACTGAAAATAAGTAAACAGTGGGAACATCGGGAAAACGAGAGAAAAACATACCTGCCTAAGTTCCGAAACAATAGGAAACGGGGACACAATCCGCTCAAGACCGTCCGCTATCCCGGCAAGATTCTGCCCGGTTGAGATCCGCCCCTCCCGGGGCCGGGGTTACGCCAGAACTGACTCGGAACTAGCGAGTGAAAGGGCCAGCGGGGTTACACCCGAAGAATTCCCGATCCTCACAGTACCGTTCTGCGATCCTGGAACCCAGTCACCGTCTGTACCGGAATAGTAAGCAAGGTCCTTTGCCTCCAAAGCGAACTCCACCTCTCTCGATTGCCCCGGCTTGAGGTGAACCTTATCGAATCCCCTCAGTTCCAGCATATCCTGAGAGTGGCAAGGAGACCTCCCTTGCAGATAGAGTTGCACAACCTCACTGCCCTCGGAAGAACCTGTATTCGACACAGTCACACGGATGCGAGTGACCCCCGTCTCATCGATCAATTCGCAGCGCGGATCAGACAGATCAAACTGAGTGTAGGACAAGCCATGGCCGAAGCAGAAAAGAGGCTCCCGACCACTGCTCGTATAGTACCGATATCCGACCATCATACCCTCGGTGTAACGGCTACAGCCCGACTGGTACCGTTCGGGCGCTTGATGCACTGGTAGTTCCTCAAGGTTATTGGGAAATGTAAACGGCAGCTTCCCGCTGGGGTTGACATCCCCGAAAATAATTTCTGCAAGCGCCCTACCGCCTTCCATGCCGGCATAGGAGGTCCACAAAATTGAGTTTGCTCGCTCAGCCCACGGCATCTCTACTGCGGAACCAGAGATGATACAAATGACCGTATTTGGATTCACTCGCAGCAACTCATCGATCAATGAATCCTGACCATCGGGAAGCGTAAGATTCTTCCGGTCTCTCCCCTCAATGTCCTGCATATGAGTAAGCCCCCCGAAGAAAAGCACAGCGTCTGCCTCCTCTGCGAGGTGTAACGCCTCTTCCCGAGTGGAGCGGTGTTTGCCGTTCACACAATCCAATGCTGGGCGCTGCCAACCGAATCTAACGTAGGTGGCATTATCGCTCATCGCAAAACGTAGCCGAATCGATACCACCTCACCCTTTTTCAACGACAACTTCACTGACTCCACATGGCGGTGTGCATCGCAGTCAGTCTCGCAGACCTTTACGTCGTTCAATTGCAGTTCGGCGAGCCCGTCGCTGATAAACCCGAACTGGTACTCGCCATCATCTGGAGCGGTCAACTCGGTCTCCCAAGTCACACTAAAGTTCTGCGCATGAATTCCATCAGGCAGGAGATCATGTAGACTCTCGTAGCGAGCGTCTTCCGCATACTCGCTGCGGCATTCGCCCTGAAAGCTACGCCCATTCTGAAAAAAGGATTTCCAACCCCTGACTCCAGAACCCTCATCGGCGGTATAGAGAAACTCGGTCGGGACGGGCACAAGTCCATCCTGATCATCCGGATATCCCCTCGCGTAAAGAATCTCGATTGAATCTCCCAGATAGCTTCGCAGCCCTTCCAGCGGTGAGACCTCGTACGGAGTCTTGACCGCAGAACTATTGCCGCCCGAAGCATGTTTGAGCTCAGCATTCTCTCCAATTACGGCCAGCTTACGGATCGCCTTTTTTCGCAAAGGAAGGACATCGTCATCATTCTTCAACAGAACGGCTGCTTCTCTCGCGGCATCAAGAGTAACCCTCTGATGATCCTCTGTATTCCGTTTCCCGATACTGCGATTCTGGTCGAATGCACCCGCGATATACATGACGCGCAATATCCGGCGCACCTTATCGTCCAATTGCTCTTCCTTATACTTACCTGACCGGAGCCCCTCAAGGAAAGGCCTGGCCATATAGTATTCTTCAAAGGGGCCATCGGTACCCATCTCGATATCCAGTCCACCGGATACCGACTCATCGGTCGACTTCGCCCCGGCCCAATCACTGATAAAGGCGCCCTGGAATCCCCACTCCTCTTTGAGGATCGTATTAACAAGGTAATCGTTGTGGCAACAACACTGTCCGCGAAACCAATTGTACGCCCCCATTACGGTCGCTACATCAGCTTCCTGGACCGCGGCTTTGAAGGCCGGTAGATAGAGCTCTCGAAGAACTGATTCTTCCATCTCCACATCGGTCTCAAAGCGATTCAGCTCCTGATTGTTGGCCGCAAAATGTTTCACACAAGCGGCCACATCCTCCTCTTGTATCGCGTGGATTGCCGGCACCACTAATTCTGCAGTCAGGAAAGGATCTTCGCTGTAATACTCAAAGTTTCGACCACACAGAGGAGAGCGGATCAGATTAATACCGGGACCTAAAATCACATCCTTGCCCCGATCTCTCGCCTCCGCGCCAAGAACGGTTCCACAGCGAGCCATCAAATCACGATTCCAAGTCGAGGCCTGCGCCGTGCCACAAGGCAGATAGGTCGCATGGTCATTATCCCATCCAGCTGGCTCCCACCGGGTTTTGCTGATCTCGTGCCGGACCCCATGAGGACCGTCTGACATCTCGAATGCCGGTATCCCGAGTCGTGGGACTGGATTGGTCGCAAACTTTGAACCCGCGTGACAAATGGAAACTTTCTCCTCCAACGTCATCGCGGCGAGAGTAGATTCAACGAAACTCTCCACCAACTCGTTTCGCTCGGCAATCGAGACTCTCTCCGTCTCCTCTGATGGGGAATGCCCCGCCAGAATCATCTCATCGATGGAGATCTTAGACAGATCGTCAGCTCGAATGGATGCCCGGGGATCGCTCGCTGCTGGACCGACAGCCAACACTGCCATACCCGCGGCCAGAGCGGCCTCAATTCCAGCCTCTGCGTCTTCCACAACCAGGCAGGCTTTTGGAGGTAGCCCCAACTGTTTCGCGGCCAGCAAAAAGACCTCAGGGTCGGGCTTTGAGCGAGAAATATGCGTTCCATCCACAACCGCTTGAAAACTTTGATCCAAACCAATCGCCTTGAGAATGAATCCGGCGTTTTTACTCGAAGAGCCAATTCCCACCTTGATTCCCCGCGCCTGTAGCCCCTTCAGACACGGCAAGACTCCGGGTAGAATCTCATCGGGATGAAGATCTGTCAGAAGCTCTCGATAGATCGCGTTCTTCGACTCGGCCATTTCAACTTTCTGGGCTTCAGTGAAACGGCTGCTCTCATCCTTGAGAATAATTTCCAGAGATTCCATCCGGCTCACCCCACGCAGGCGCTCATTTTCAGCCCGCGAGAATGGAAATCCCCTCTCGTCTGCCAGCTGCTTCCACGCCTGATAATGATATTCGTCCGTAGAAACAATCACACCATCGAGGTCGAAAATTACTCCCTTGATCATACCTTTACTACCTCTTTGCATTTTAAAACTGTTCCTTTTTCCTGGGTAACATGAACCGCATAGCGGTCTCCCCTCCACCTCACTGTGAAGCGCATCGATTTCCACTTGCTCGGCAGACTCGGTTTACAGGAGATGCTTTCAGCATTTGCGGAGAGACCCGCGAACCCGTAGACCGCCGAAAGCCAGGAGCCTCCATTGGCGGCTGGGTGAGTTCCTCCGATGTACAGCGTTCCCACGTATTGCTTCGAGTTGCCCGTGAGGTCCACGGTCGCCGTTTTCATAAAATAGTCGTAGGCCCAATCGGCGCGTCCGATCGTAGCCCCAACCATCGCGTAGGCGCAGGCACTCAAACTCGATCCGTGCTCAGTACGGGGCTCATAGTATTCCCAATTCTTCCGGACAACATCGAGTTCGTGGTCGTTGGGGAACAAGTTGAGCATGAGAACTACATCAGCCTGTTTCAGCACCTTGGTCGTCGTCGCCAAGCCGCTACCACCACCGAGGTACTCGTTGGGGTTGAGCACTCGCTCTTTCAATGCCTGTACCGAAACATCCTCCAAAGTCTCATAGCCATCGAACTGCGGAATAATCCGAGAGCTCTCAGCCGGTTTTGGAATGTACAATCGCTCGGAGAATCGAGCCCATCGGCTCAACTCTTTTACGAAACCGGTCTTCGTATCCAGATCTTCATACCCGTCGGGATCGAGCTCTTCCAATCGTTTTAGCGCGGCCAAGGTTGCATCCATGCAATGTTTCACCATGCGGTTTGTGTAACTGTTGTTTCCAACCCGCTCATGATACTCGTCCGGTCCGGTGACATCGATCAATTCATAGCGATCCTTGTCCTCCTTAAAGTACGCGTAAGAATAGAAGAACCGCGCGCACTCGACCATCACCTCTGCAGCGCCCTCGACCAGAACAGAATCATCTCCAGTCAGCTCCACATACTGCCAGATCGCGTACACGATATCCGCACTGATATGAATCTGCTTGTCGCGAAAATAGGTTCGCATGGGCCGGCCCGTAAAGACGTCGGTCACGTTAAAGTGGGTGCAGGCTTCCTTTCCGCCTTCCTGACCCTCCCAAGCGTAGAACGCTCCTTTATAACCGTACTCTTTCGCTTTCGCCAAAGCTCCCGGAAGGGTGTGGTACCGATAGAGGATTAGATTCCGCGCGACCGATGGATCGGTGAGCGTAAACACGGGGGTCATGAACATTTCGGTATCCCAAAAGACGGCCCCCTTGTAGACCTGGCCCGACAATGCGCGGGCGGGAATCGAGACCGTTTCGCTATGCCTCGGTGCCGCGAGTTGAATTTGGTACAAGCTGTAGCGAAGGGCAAACTGTGCTTCGTCATCGCCCTCAATCTCAACGTCGCAATCCCTCCAATGGTTTTCCCACCGCTCGTCGTGTGCCACCCCCAATGAGTCGTAGCCCGCGGCTTTAGCCTCACGGCAGCAACGAATCGATTCATCTACCGGTGCATCACAGTCAAGTGATGTGTATATCGAAACATACTTGGTAAATCCGTAGGTTCTGCCTGCTTCAGCCTCGAACGTTACCGTTCTCGTCGACCCCGCCACAGATACCTCGAAGGGGCAATCGATCACCTCTGAAACCGCAACGGTGATGCCCAACTCCTGAGTCGTCGCACTCACGCAGAGGACCTCGCCCACTTCACTGATCTCAAAATCCCCGAGGTGCGGCCCGTTGATATCCCAGACCTCGCGATCAATTCCGGTATGAACCACGACCGCTCCTGACTCGCTGGGGCGGACCGAATACGACATGCAGATGAGGTGCACATTGTCATGCGAAACAAAGCGCTCGGATTGTATCGTAACGACACCGAACGGCATCGCCACTGTCGAGTCGCGCCGAAGGCGACCCTTCCGAATGTTCAGTTCGAGCTGGTGGCGCGACATCTCTCCCGCTCCCTCAATCCGGGTAAACAAACCGTTGGGAGCGTTGACCGTTTCCCGCCACTTTCCCGGCACCTGATCGTACACACCGTTGAGCATGCAACCGACGAGTTGATCACTGGAGTATTCCTCCAGAGTTCCACGATAGCCTACATAGCCATTCCCGAGCATACACTGGTTACCGACAAGTGCGACATCGTCCGCCGCCATCCGATCAACCCTAAAAGTCCAAGGCGATTTACCTTGGTCACAACTATCCGGCATCGTTACCAAATCCTCCATCTCTCTAGCCTCACCCGAAAAGAGCTCAGATCGCGCTAGCGAGACATTTCATCTCCCCACACGGCAATCTCCCCGACGACAAGTTGGTTCAGGATCCGCTTGGTGTGTTCTTTGTCCCAATGACTCAAATACACCTTCACGTAGCGAGCAGGAACCGGAGAGTCAGCAGCGATCACGACCTCTACATTGCGCTTAGGATCCTCTTCTGATTCATCCAGTACCGTTTGTTCCCCATCCCACTCACCTAAATTGGTAAAGGTCTCGCCGTCCTCGCTGACCTGAGCAACAAACGTAGAAGCGCCCCGACGGCCATTCGTGCGCAGTGAAGCCGAGACAGCCTCCACGAGGTAAGTGTCCTGTAGGTCGATGAGGATCGTGGCGCCAAGGCTCCCGTGCCATGCACCATAAATCGCAGTATTGCCCACTCGCTCGTTGTATCCGTCAAACAAACGATCGGTCCCGAACTTGAGAATCTCTGGATCGGTGTTTCCCATTCCCTTACCCGCAGTCTCGTCAACGATAAATTCATAGACCGCACCGGTTGTAATCACTTCTTCCGATTCGAATTGGCTGGTCGTTCCGGGATAAGAAGCGTTGCCCGATTTTGGCAGGTTATCCGAGAGCAGCGATGCGGCAAAACCGGATACGGGGATCAATGCGCACGCGGCGAGAATGATGGTTCGATTCATCTTCATGGGGTCTTTCGAGTTGTATTGGTTCAATCTTTGGGAAGCGCCGTCTCTCACCAGCAGGCAAGACACGACAGGGAAACGGCGAGAGATAGACAGTAAAAAGCCATCCTCCCCTCGTCATTGTTTCGTAACTTCTCAGTTTTGTTCCCCAATTACAAGGTAAATAAATCGGTAACAGTTATCGAAACGCGAGGCGATTGCTTGGGACGGATGCGATAAAAAGAAGGTCTGCCGGGACACAAAGGGATGAACCGGCTCAAAGGAACTACCGACTGTAGGGAAGAGCAATCCCTTACGTCATTGGGGCAGAGTCTCGATTTCTATGAATTCCATCCTCCGGACTCACCCACCCGGAAATTAGTTACGTAACTTTTAAGTTTCTGTTTGCTAACATGAAATTTTTTATCCATACACCTTTCCGACCCACCCCAACTGACCGCGAGAACGAAGCGGATCTACCCACCCGAGACCTCCCCGGAATCATTTCCGGGTAAGCCCACAACCCAACCCAACCAGTACCGAGTCATTTTACTTTCAGAAAGAGAGCGAACCGCTCTCTCCTTTACTCACCCCCTTCAAAAACCTCATCGTACTATCAGACACATGAATATTCTCCACAAATGCTTTGCTCTAGTTGCCATAGGATTGGCATCAGTCGCCCACATCCAGGGAGCGACAGAAACGAAACTGCTCAGCAACAACATGAAAGGCGGCTCTCACAACGCGGATTTCAGCGAATGGCCCGGCAGCCTTACCACTGAAATGGAAGTCGAATGGGTCACCGAAGGTGAGTACGCATCGGATAAAGAGTCCATCGAGACTGGAGCCGGTGGCGTCCTCTTCGATGGAAACACCGGTAGCAACTGGAAAAGTATATCCTACAGCAAGTGGAGCGGAGGCCGATGGGTGACCCTGAACCTTACCTTCGAGCGCGAGTACCTCATCAAAGGGGTCGATGTATGGGCAGTTCACGAGAAGACCCGCGACACCGAGTATGTTGAAATTCTATTCAGTGAGGACGGCAAGAACTTCATTCCCCATCAAAGGGAACTCATGCCCGACGTCCCGTACAAGAAAGGGAATTTCGTCAAAATCCCACTTCGCCTCGAGGAGCCGGTGCTCGCCCAGTACGTTCAACTCCGCATTGCCCGCAAAAAGAGTGCGCGACAACAGCAGATCGCCGACATCGGCATCTGGGGCAGCCTTCCCGAAGAAGGGAAAAAATATCTTCAGGCGAGTGAACGTCCTCCGGTCGAATTTTCAATCGAGACGATTCAAGCAGGGGTAGTGAATATTGACTGGAGTGAGTTCAAAAAGCTCAATCCCGACGTCAAAGCATGGACAATCTACCGCAGTCCGGAACCGATTGAATCACTCGAAGATCCCAAGGTATCCCTGATCAAGAAAGTCGACGCCAAGAAAGGACGCACCACAATCTACCCTCTCACCGCTGGAGAGACCTATTATTTCGCAGTGAGCGCAGTCTACGGAGAAGGAGAGAACCCCAAGGTCGAGTCCATCGAGTGCACCATGCCGGAACCTCTCGCGTACAACTCCTTTTCAGACATGGTCGCGATCAATCACTTCTGGGGAGGTGGCGGCAATCGAATGGTAGATCCAGACCGCAACCAAAACGCCTATGAAATCGTGGCCCTCGACCTTCTGGCAGAAACGGGAATCACCCATTCACGCTGGTGGTTGACCGATAAACCGATTGTCGAACGCTTTTACGAAAAAGGGATCGGACTCTATACCTATCCCTACGCAAAGAACATGGACAATGGGGTAGCACTGGGCGTTCACGTTTTTTCGGGTCCAGGAAATGAGCCGGACCTGAAGACAACCCCCATCGAAAAGTATGTGGAGAACTTGAAAAAAGTCCATGCCAAGAAAGAACGTCTGAGTCCCGAGGCGGTGATTTGTGCGCCCTCAAGCGGACTGGAAGACCACTCGATCGAATGGCTCGACACGATGTATTCACTGGGTACCAAAGAGTATTTTGAGGTCCTTGACCTGCACACCTACACCAAAGTCGCGGGCGGCCACCTCCAACCGGATGGTTACCCCATTGGGGCACCTGAGGCCATGTTTGACAACATGCGCAAGGTACGGGAGGTGATGGCGAAATACGACGACTTGGACAAGCCGATCATCTCGACAGAATTTGGATACAGCGAATCGCCGGTAAACAATCCCTCCGGCAAGATCACGCCGACGATCAAGGCTGAGTATCTCGTCCGGGGATTGGTCATTCACAACGTTCTCGGTTTCAAGCGAGTGTTCCTCTACTCCTTCTTCGACGAAGGAAGAGACATCAATTTCACCGAACACAATTTCGGTTTGATTGACTATGATCTTCAAAAGAAGCCCGCATTCTACGCAGTGGAAACTCTGATGAACACTCTTGGCGATGCGGTCTATGAATCACCCGTCGAGGGCGTCGAACTCCCGGCCTTTGCCTACGAGTACCGCCACCTGGACTCCGAACGGAATACCGTAATCATGTGGGACGGCACTCAAAACAAGATCGCCACATTCCAAACCAGCGCACCGGAAGTCACTCTTACGCGGATGCTGGGAGAACAACTGACCCTTATCCCCAATAAAGACGGGATGATTAGCGTACCCTACGGCCCCTCCCCTGTCTACCTGACGACGACCTCCGACCTTACCTTCGTCGGCTCTGCCGAGGCGCAAGCCAGCGCGACCGGAGACGACTGGAAGTTTCGTCCGGCGACAGATACCTGGATCGTCGGTGCCGATCAAAGTGAGCTACAGCTTCCATTTGAGATCCTGGGCGAGGTAGGCAGTGAAGAAACCGTCCGGGTGATTATCAGTGAAAAGGAAGCCGGAAACCTTCTCGATCAGGAAATCACGGTCTCTCCCCAAGACGAGAATTGGACAGTGAGCCTCCCGCTGGATTCGCTGCAATCCGCGCTTCAGGAATTAAAAATCCAAGTCGTCCAACAAACCAACGGACTTTCAATCTCCAATGAGTACCCCTTCTTCGTCCGCCAATTGATCGACGACTCCAGTGCCGACAACAATCTGCTGGTTACCTTTCCCGGAGTGGAGGCCCCGGTTCATGTATTGCGGAGCGATGAGCTCACTGTCACCATCGACGCCGCCCGTGGAGGACGCGTTCTCGAGATCATCGATAACGAATCCCTGACAAACCAAATCCGGCTGGAGTACGCAATGCTGCCAGACCTTCCGAGTTTGCCTTTTGCCTTTGGCATCTGGATGAAACTGAACGGTCAACTGAAAGACTCCCCGCAAGAAGTGTTGAAAGCGACCGAGAACGAATTGGTACTAAAAGGAACGGTGGGCGACCTCGTCCTTACTCGAACCTGGACTCTAAACGGCTCTGCGTTGCAGCTTGATCTCGATGTGGTCAACAAAGGCTCTTCCACTCAGAAACTTCGGATTGATATCCACCCGGAATACCAAATTGGTGGGCTGGGAGAATCTGTGACCGACGTCCTCTACTTTCCACTTGGAGACCGAGTAAAACGGCTTCCTTTCTGGAGCGGGCTCGGAGAGAAGAAATGCCAGGAACTCACACAGAATTGGTGGGCGGCCCTCGATACCTCAACTGGATTGGGGCTCGAGCAAACCCTTACCCCCAAAGATTGGATGCCACCACGCATCTGGTTCAGCATGGGATGCTACAACATCGAATTGAGAACTCGTCACGGTCTTCAGCTCGACGCTGGGAAGCAGTGGTCCACCTCACTGAGCTGGATTCTTGAGCGAGGCTTGGAAGAATCTACCTTCACCTCGCGACTCTAACGACGCAGTCCCCCCGACGGCGGTGCCGGACCGAATCCGGCGCGGCCTATTTCAATCCCCTCCCGGGAATTCATTGCGCGTCTTCACCTTCCGCCGAAGGTGAAGGCGCGTAAAAATGAATGGTTCCCGCGAAGAAAACAGTGACATAGTCATCGGACGCGGTATAAATCAGTCTGACGTAACCCGACACTATTCACCCATTTTAGGCCATACTGACCCCGAATCCTCCCGACCACACAGGTATTCGCCCCCAAGATACCGCGCGAAGCGCTCCTCGCTTCATGGAATGAAGATCCATTCCAAGCTGACCTCTGAATACATTCACCACGAAAACGAACTACTTTTTGGCGCTCGAACGATTCACTGGATCCTTTGATCACCACCCTGCTCTCACCCACCATTAGCTTGTGACAGAAACCGAAGACTACATCTCCCAAATCACTGACGAGGTCCAAGGTGCCATTCAGTGGCTCCCCTCCCTCTACGAACAGCTCAGTAAGCGCATTATTGGCCAGCACTACCTGATCGAGCGATTGCTCATCGGCATGCTCTCCAACGGTCACGTGCTCTTGGAGGGCCTTCCCGGCATGGCCAAGACCTCGACGATCAACGCCCTGGCTCTCGCCGTAAGCTCTGATTTTTCCCGGATCCAATTTACGCCAGACCTCCTTCCAGCCGACCTGATCGGGACATTGATCTACAATGCGAAAGACAATGTCTATACCACCCACAAAGGCCCACTCTTCGGAAACCTGATTCTCGCTGACGAGATCAATCGAGCCCCGGCGAAAGTTCAGTCCGCGTTGCTGGAGGCGATGCAGGAGCACCAAGTGACGATTGGCGATACCATCTACCCATTGCCGGAACCTTTCTTGGTCTTGGCCACGCAGAATCCGGTGGACCAGGAGGGAACGTACCCACTGCCCGAAGCGCAGATGGACCGCTTCATGCTCAAAGTCGTCGTGGACTACCCCTCGGAAGAAGAAGAACTGCAGATCCTCGACATCATGGCCAAAACAAGGCCAAAAATTCCAATTGATCCCGTGCTGACCCCGGAGAACATTTTGGCGATGCAGGCGCTCGTGGATAACATCTACGTCGACGATACCGTCCGCAGTTATATCGTCAACTTGGTCATGGCGACCCGCCAACCAGAGAGAGTGGACGCCTCACTCGCCCCGTATATAAAGTATGGAGCCTCCCCCCGAGCGACGATCAATCTAACCCTCGCCGCCCGCGCGATGGCATTCCTGCGAGGCCGTGGATATGTGACGCCCGACGACGTCAAGGAGATCGCCCTGGACGTGATGCGGCACCGGATCAACACCACTTACGAAGCCGCTGCCGATGAAGTATCCCGCGAGGACATCCTGAATCGCGTACTCGAGCTCGTACCGGTCCCCTAAAATCATCTTCCCTTCGTAAAAGATGAGTGCGAAGCAATGGCTGAAGCGCATCCGCGCAGTCGAGGTAAAATCGCGCCTGCTCTCCCAACAGCTCCTGCAAGGGCAGGCACACTCCATCTTCACAGGACGAGGAATCGACTTCGAAGATGTGCGTCCCTATCAACCGGGCGACGACGTGCGCCGGATTGACTGGAACGTAACCGCTCGTATGCGCGAGCCCTACGTAAAGCGATTCATTGAGGAGCGGGAGTTAACCTTCATCGTCCTCGTCGACCTCAGCTCCTCGGGAGCCTTTACCACTTCCGAGCAGTCAAAAAACGAACTGGCGGCCGAGCTCTGCGGCGTCTTTGGGTTTAGCGCCATCCGTTCCAACGATCGGATTGGCCTCGGACTGTTCACCGATCAAGTCGAAGTATGGATTCCCCCGTCCAAGGGCGAGGATCACGTGTTGCACATGATTAAAAACACGCTCTTCCACGAACCTCGAAACACGGGTACCAATATATCCGAAGCGGTCAAATTTTTGGAGCGAGTGTCACCACGCCCAGCGGTGGTCACCGTGATCTCGGACTTTATGGACGATGGATTTGAGCGCGCGATCAAATCCGCCAACCAGCGCCATGAAATGATGGCGATCAATCTAGTCGACCCGCGTGATTTCGAACTGCCTCGCGTAGGCTGGGTAACCCTACAAGACCCCGAGACCGGGCAGTACGTCGAGATCAACACGAACCGCAAGAAGATCCGTCAAGCTTACGAGGAGCGGGCCATGGCGCGATACCGCGGCCTCCACCACAAACTGCGCAGCGGTGGAATTCCGGCTCTGGACGTGCATACGGATCGCCCTTATTTCGCCGATCTCTGCCAATTCCTCTCCGAACGCTCCGCGCGTCGACTGGCCTAACGCATGGATGAGGAGCCTACAGATAGTGCGACAGAGGTAGCCCCAAGCGGCCTCATCGACGACCTTACCCCCGTTTCGCCACCGACCGAAATTAGTCTCTGGTGGTATGTCGGGCCGCTGATCGCAGTCCTGCTAATTTTCGCCATTGTCTGGCGCACCCGCAAGAAGATACGGGCGAAGTACGCGAACCTCATGGCCCCTTCTCCGCCGGACCACGCCAAGGAAGCACGTGCAGCCATCTCGAGGCTGCGCTTCACCATGCAAAACCTAACCACTCGCCAGTTCCTCGAAAAATTGTCTTCGATCTTTCGCACCTACGTCGAAGGTCGGTCAGAGATCCGGGCCACTGCACAGACCACCAATGAGTTTTTGAAAGTAGCCGCCGAGTCAAATCGCTTCGACACCGAAACCCGCGAGCAGATTTGGCAGTTTTTAGGGACCACCGACCTCGCGAAATTTGCCCACCTGACGGTCCCCGACGAAGACCGGAGTGAATACCTCTCGTACGTCGCGACTTTCATCGACTGGATGGAGCAACAGCAATCCGCTAAGGCGCCCAAGACATGAAGAATTTCCTGGAGCGCGTATCGGAAATGGACTTTGCCTACCCCTGGCTTCTCCTGCTCTTGCTCCTTGTC
>CEOD01025580.1_pt1 | contig 16389 bp, 11 predicted proteins | sample 530341 | NCBI WGS metagenome assembly CEOD01 (sample SAMEA2619950, study PRJEB7988) | marine metagenome | isolation source: saline water (ENVO:00002010), including | reverse complement strand
CGCCGAAGTGTAGAGTACCGCCTGCCCCGAGCCGTTGGTTCCCACCGCATAGTACTCGTTGGTGTCATTCGAGAATCCCACTGTGTAGAGATCGGTATCCGCCGGAATGCCGGTGTTGGTCAGAGCCCAAGTAAGGCCATCCGCCGACGAGAGAACGGTCTCATTCATCCCCACAGCCACGTAGAGTCCGTTGCCAAACGTGAGTCCTTGCAAGTGATCGGTGACCCCCGAGTTCGGATTCGTCCACGTGGAGACATCGGTCGGATCGGTCCCCTGGACCAGAAAACCGGAGGCTCCCACCCCTACGAACTGGGTCTGCGTCTCGTTGACCGCGACGTCGAGAAGGAACTCGGTCGACGACAACTGCGGCGCTTGCCACGTCCATTGATCGAGAAAGCCCGGATCGCCATCGGGTTCGTCACCCTCTACCACCAAAGTCTCGGTGTAGGTCGTCGCTTCGAGCAAGTCACCATCCGGATCGCCAGCGTCATAATTGGTCTCATCCCCATAGGCCTGCAGAAGGATCGCGCCGGTACCGTAGACATTTACTCGGCCACTCACGGGGTCCACCGCCGCCGGTCCGTCGATCACGTCAAATCCTAAGCCCTGCCCCTCATCGGGGTCCACTTCGACCGTCACCCCAAAAGAAGAATCCCCGAGGACAAACTCGGGGAGATCGATGAAAGACAGATTCTGTGGGCGGCGTACGGTAAAAGTCCGGGTGATCTGTTCTACGATCACCTCGTCGACCGTCAACGTCGCTTCCAAAGTGACAACGGCCGAGTCGTTCAAATCGTCGGAGAGGAATACATCGTTGTCGACGATGGAGATCGGGTTGACAACCGAGGCATTCCGCGTGGCCGGCAAGACATCAATAATCGCCACTGTGACCGTTCCTGATGTCGCCACCGTCTCGATCTCAAAGGAATCTCCCCCCAAGACCTTGTCGCTGATCGATCCCGGGGCCGCGGAATCAGGCTCCCCAAAGAAACTGATGGTGTCTTGAGCGACTATCGGCGTGAGGCCCAAAAACGCCGAAATTATGTAAAGAGCAGATTTTCGCCACAGGCGAGAAAAGGGAGTGCGTTTCATATGATTCCTTAAGTCTCCCGATAAGAAGGGATTAAAGACTCTCGAGAGAAAGCTTCAGCTTACCCTTTCCGTTTTGCCGTTCAAGCTCTCAATCCCATTCAAAAAAGCCTTCACTTTGATTTTACGATCTCCGATGGGAAAAGCAAAATCCCTCAATCGACCCGCCTCAGGTGAATCCTGAAATACCTGTTCCCCAGTGAGATAAAGAGAGCCGCAGCTACCACTGCAAGGATGTAGGTTCAGCTTAATAAAGAGTCCTCCCCATAGCAATTGCGCTAGAATAGGCGCATCCCTTTAACAACACTGCTGGAGAAACCAGGGGTTCACCACCTATTCAAAATGAAACGGCCTCTCAATTCACTTGCCAGTCGATGCGTCTCACCTTGCCGGTAAGGCTTTGGTCGATCAAAGCGTTCCTGCTGGCGGCGTCGAGGGAACCTTGATCGCGCAGGTAGTAATAGAGAATTGCCGGAGTGATCACTTTCAGAGCATAGGTAACGTCAGAATCCGGACGACGTAACCTTCTTGGCCCTCCGGTCGGGTCGGAAAAACTAAAATGGTTCGCATCGTAGAACCAGAGTAGATGTTTGTCCCCTTCAGGCATGAGGCGGAAGAAATCCCGATGGCCATCGCCTGCAATGTCTCGGGTACCGGAAATCCCGACGAATGGAATCGACACTTCAGAGAATGCTTCGGAGGTAAAGAACTGGCCGTTCGCGCTTTGAGGACTGAGGGCGATCGCTAAGTCAATTCTCGGCTCGGAGAGATCCTCCTCGATCCCCACGGGTCGGACTTCAGCGCACACCATGGCCGTGTAGGCACCGTAGGAATGACCGATTATGGCAATGCGGGAGAGGTCAATCCGGCCCTCAAAGCGGTCGTCCTCCCGATTCAGAGTCTCGGCGAGGTCGATGGCAAAACTCACGTCCAAGGGACGATTCCTCCGCGGAATTGGATCCTTCCCGCACTCCAGCAACGCTTCGCGGTAGCCGAGTCCTTTCTCCCGCATTCGCTGCCGAACGTTGTCGGTATTGCTGGTCACATGCTCGAGACAAAGAACCACATACCCTTGTTGGGCGATCTCTTCTGCGAGCGCATAGAGTCCATGACGACTTCCCGCACCCCCATGAGAGATGAGGACAAGCGGTTGGGGTGACTCCTCTTCGGGGAGGTGAAAGGTCGCGGGAACATTGCGTTCCCGTGACTCATCCCGGTTCACCGGTAGGTCAATTACCTTGGACTGCCCCTGCAATGACCCTGGCACCAGTAGGAGTAGATTGCCCCAGAACAGGGCGAAACGGAGAGTTGGAAACCTACGTTGCATGATTGATCAGCCGGGGGGTTTGAGGATTCGAAGGAGCGTTGGGTCAGAGTTTGTTACATTCTACTGTCTTCGGCAATTTTCCTTTTCCGATATCTCGCGGGCGGGGTGAAACTCGTTCTTGAGGGGATAGGGACCGATTCACCTCGCTGTCTCTCCACTCTCTCGCCCTTTCGGCCCGACTACTTGCTGTGATCGAGGACAGTCTTCCCTGAGGATTCTCCTTTCAAAAAAGCTTTGAGCGCGGAATCGAGTTCGGTACGTCCGATGTCCTTGGCCGCGGCTTCGGTTTTCGGGCAAGACCAGTCACCGGCAAATTTCTGCCATACCGCATCCTTCTCGGCCAAAGGGATCTCGACCGAGTCCACCCCCAACAGGTTTACGCCTCGGAGAATAAAGGGCAAAACGGTAGTCGCGAGGCCAGCGCCGGCCACGAGACCACAGCAGGAGACGGATCCTCCAGGGCGAACCTGTTTCAGGAGCTCGGCGAGCGGATTGCCACCAACGGTGTCGACTGCGTGGGCAAAGACAGGCTTGAGCAAGGGTTTCTTGTTCTCGGCGAGGGTATCCCGCCCCACGACCTCCTGTGCACCTAATTCTTTGAGTTCCTCGATCTGGCTCGCTTTCCCACTGATGGCGACGACTTCAAAACCCAGCTTTGCGAGTAGTTCCACCGCGACACTGCCCACGGCACCCGAGGCACCGCTTACCGCGACCTTACCCTGCTCGGGGGAGGCCCCCATCGTCAGAAGTTTTTGCACGCTGAGACCGGCGGTAAGGCCGGCCGTGCCGTAGATCATGGCGGTGCGGGTTTTCCAGCCCTCTGGCAGAGGAACGCACCAGGCGGAAGGGATGCGGATGTACTCGCCGAAGCCGCCGTCCGTGTTCATGCCCAGATCATAACCGGTTACGATGACGGAGCCGCCAACGGCTGGACTACCGGCCCGGGATTCAACCACTTCGCCGGCGGCGTCGATACCGGGCGTATGAGGAAAGGACCGGGTGACTCCCTTGTTGCCGGAGGCCGAGAGCGCATCCTTATAGTTGAGTGAGGAGTGGCTGACTCGAATCAGCACTTCGCCCTCGGGCAAATCGGCTGTGTTCAGACTTTGCACAGAGCCAATGTACTGGTCGTCCTGCGCGTTCACACGCCAAGCTTTGTAGGTAATTTTTGTAGTCATGGGAGGTCTATGGGTTGGAGTGACATTTGATATTATGGGGTTCGAGATTGTGCGCCGCGGCGGATCGCGCCCGGGGTTTGGCCGGTGAACTGTTTAAAGGCCCGGTTGAAGGAGGCTTCGGATTCGTAATTCAATGCTCCCACGGCACAGCGATACTCCCAAAAGTAGCGGGGCTCTTTGGTCCCCGTCGCCCTGCCTCTCCAACCGTCCATCAGTCCCCTGCCTTTAAGGTTGCTTGAAATCATCTCCGTCAGCCACGATCTCTCCTCGACGCAATAACTCCGCGATCGCCAGTTCGGCGACCTGAATGATCTTTCCCCCACGGCCGAAACCGAATTGGGACGCTATTTGGGCCGGAAAATCGTTTTTCGGGTAAGTAATGAACCCTTCCAATACGGCCAGTGCCGCATTGCAAAGTTCTTTGCGCGGGATATCTCCAAATTTCCGGACATCACGATCCGCCACCCGGTAGAATCGGTAACTCTCCGAGTCCAGAGAGTCTGGCCAAAAGGTCACATCACCCGCGGACGAATCCTTTCGTCCGGTGTTTGGCAGGTTTTTTTCGACGATCTCGGATATCTTTGAGGCGACCCGGTTAAAACCCCACTCCTGAGCGACTCGACGCATCAACAAATCACCCGTGATCGGCCCTTCCGTTTTGATGATTCTCTCGATCTGAGACCGTATCCCTGCTCCCGCCTGGGGTTCATAGAAAAGCTCCTGTGGCCCCTGAGGCACTTTCTTGATCTCTGGATATTCCAATCTGCGTTCATCAATGGACGTCGTTTTTTGTGGCTGTACATCGTACGCGTATTGGACCTCGGGTTCCTCTTCACAGCGTGGACTTGCGGGAGCCGGTTCACTTCGCGTCTCAACCGGTGCCTCGATTGCGGCTTTTACCTCGGCGAGCAAATCTTCCTGGGCAATCTCGCCATTACGCCACCAATCCGTGGACCAGATACGGTAGATCCGCCAACCGAGGCCTTCCAGCACGGCTTGGCGCAAACGGTCGCGATCACGGGCAGTCGCAGCCCGGTGATACGTTGCGCCGTCGCACTCGATCCCCAGCAGGTATTGTCCCGGTGCCTCGGGCCTCACCACCGCAAGGTCGATCCGATAACTCGAACAGCCGATCTGGGTATGCACCGTGTACCCTTGACTCCGGAGGAACTCGGCGACCTCTTGCTCAAAGATCGAATCGTACTCATGGCTCTGGGCTGATTCGATGTTCGCAGCGATCGCAGCAGGACCGCGCTCCGCATACTCTAGATAAGCTTTTAGATGAGCCGCGCCGATAGCTCTGGTGCGGGAAAGATCGATCTGCTCACTACGCAAAGTCGAATAGATGACCACCTCATGCTTGGCACGAGTCACCGCAACATTGAGCCGACGCTCCCCTCCCTGCCGATTCAATGGCCCAAAATTCATCGACAGCTTACCCGCCTGATCGGGGCCGTAACAAATCGAGAAGAGGATCAAATCACGCTCATCGCCCTGAACGTTCTCGAGGTTTTTCACGAAAACCGGCTCGTCCAGATCGTCCCCGAAGAAGGCTTCGATCTCGGGCATCTCACTCCTCGCGGCATCCAGAAGGTCAAGGATGAGACCCTGCTGGGCTTGGCTAAAAGTGACGATCCCTATCGACATCCCGGACAACTCAGGATCGGTGAGCCGTCGAACCACCTCGCCGACAATGGCTTCCGCCTCAGCCTGATTCGTGCGCGACTTTCCTTTATCGTAAAACCCTTTCGGTACGGGGACCAGACTGACACCGACGTTCTCCGAGTGGGGAGAAGGAAAGGTGTGGAGCTCGTTCGCGTAATAGTGATAATTCGAGAATGCGATCAGGCCTTCTTTGCGGCTTCGATAGTGCCAGTTCAGGCTGTAAGTCTTGAGCCCCGAGCCCAAGCATTCATCGAGAATGCTTTCCAAATCCTCTGTCTGGCTGTCGTCATAAAAACCGTCGTCACTATCGCCCCGGTTGAAGAAATTCGTCGGAGGCAACTGCTTGGGGTCGCCGACAACGATCACCTGTTTTCCCCTGGCGATGGCACCAATTGCGTCCCATACCGGAATCTGAGAGGCCTCGTCGAAAACGACCAAGTCGAACTCCGCCTGTTCCGCATCGAGATACTGCGCAACAGAGAGAGGGCTCATCAAAAAACAGGGTTTCAGGAACGGGGCGATCCCCGGAATTTCCGCCAGCAACTTCCGCACAGGCTTATGCCGTCGGCGTTTTACCATCTCACGCTGGATCAACCCCAGCTCCGTGTTGCGTGGGCATGCCTCACTTCTCGCCCTGGGCAATCGCGACGCCAATCGGGCCGCGACGATTTGCCCGGTCAGCTCGGTGTACTTTTCGTCAAAATCACGAAACGCTTCGATTCTCTTCTGATGCTCGTCCCCATAGAAATCACGCAACAACGGGTTGATCGTCAACAACCGCTTGAGGAAGGAATTTCGATAGGCAAAATCGAAGCAGGTACGCAAATTCTCCAGCTGGAGCTCGCCCGTCTCCAGTGCCTCCAACAGTCGGGAAAGCCCAACCCTCTGCCCTTGCTGAAAGGAACTTTGCCAGCGGCACCAGTTGGCCAGATATCCCCTTTGCTCGTTGAATCCGTTCGCCAACCGCTGCCAATGGTCCAGCAGCTGGGAGACCGTCTCCGGTACATGCAGTGACAACTTTTCCTGAAGCTTGGTACTGCAAACGTTGAACGCTTTCCAAGCCACCCCATATTCGGCAAAAAGCTTTTCGAAACTGCCACCTTCTTGCAGAAACTCCGATCCGGCACTGACAAGATCCCCTACCTTACTCCGCAGTTGAATCAAAAGATCCACCGAATCACCCGCCATGTATTGGATGCTCGTCTGAAGCCCCTCCCCGTACTCGAGAAGACCTTCCAAATAATCCCAATCCGCGTGACCATCTTCCCACTCCGAGCCGAAGTGGACACTGGCCTCCGATTTCGCGGCGTCGAGAACGCCTTGCTCGGTTTTCCATCGTCGTACCGCCTCAAAGAACCCACCGGCTTCGGCACTCTTCCATTTTGGCGAACCCGGTTTGACCGCCTTTCGCACCGGCTTGAGGAGGAACCAGAGCTTAAGCGACTGGAAGAGTCCCCCCTTCGCAACGACCCCTTGGTAAGCCCCTTCAAGAGTCTCGGTGTCCATCTGCCGAAGAACCTCGATGTCGAACGCTTCCAGTCGCGAAAGCGCCTCATCCCTCGACCGCCCCGCTCGAATCCACTCCGTCGCTTCCACCTGAAACGAGTTTCTCCAATTCGACTCGGTCACAAATTTTGCCGGAAGCGCGGGAGCCCCCCGCAGCGAGGATGTTAAGTTCGCAGCACCGAGCAGGACGGTTTGACTGGCATGGTCAGGGTCCAGCCCAAACTTGGAAGCCACATCGGTCCAAACCTTTTGGAGTTCTCCTACCTTGGCCAGTGTTTCATTCGTGAGATCAAAAACCTCATCCTCCCACTCCGGCGTCCAATCCGAAGCTTTCACCGCTCCAAAGGCATGCTTCGCCTCGACGGGTAGGCGCCTCTCACTCCCTCTGAGGATGAGCTGATCACAGATGCCCTGAAGCGATTCAAAGTCCTCTCTCGAATGCTCTTCCAGTTTATCGATCTCCAAATGTTCGACAGTGCTCAGCACCTCACTCTCTGCCTCATGTGCAACCAGCCACGACAAACACTGGTAGGCGCTGAACCTGTTCGGATAAACTCGATGCAAGGCTCCGACGTAATCGTTCAGCTCTTTGCGCAACTTGTTTAACCGATCCGCCAAAATACTCCACTCGTCAGTCGTTTGCCCTTCCACATAGTTGATCGCCTCGCCGAACTGCCGCAGCACCTCGGCCTTACCCGACTTATTCGAATGAAGTTCCAGACAGAAAGGACCAAGGCCGATTTGACTGAGGCGATGGTGAACCACCTCCAGTGCCGCCCGTTTCTCCGCCACAAACAGAACTCGTTTTCCTTCCGCCACGCAGTGGGCTATGATGTTGGTAATCGTCTGCGACTTCCCCGTCCCCGGCGGCCCGTTCATCACGAAATTCTTACCCTTCGCGGCCGCCAGTGTGGCCGCCAGTTGGGATGAATCGAAACTCATCGGGCAAAAAATCTCGTCATAGCCCAAAGCTTCGTCGAGCTCGTGCGGAGCCCAGTCGTCTATCTCGTCGAGGAACGACTCTCCCGGCCGGTTCATCAAATGCCCGACCACTGGATTTTTCCCAAGAACCTCCGCCCGGTCCTGCAGGTCTTTCCACAGCAGGAACTTGCTAAACGAAAACTGGGCGAGCCATACCTCCCGGCGCACTTCCCATCCGGCAAGGTCGCGAACCGCCTGCTGGAATAACCGAAACACCCGATCGACATCCACTCCCGACTCATCCTCCGGCAGTGGGTTCACCCCAGGAACCTCGAGGTGGTAATCTCTCTTCAATAACTCCAGCAATGTCACATTGACCAACGTATCCTCGTCGTAGCGCTGGAGACTGAAGCCCGACTGAACCGATTTGCGGTGAAGTTGGACCGGGACTAAAAGAAGGGGAGCGCGATAGCTTCGCTCATCATCCTTGTCCTGCTTCCATTCAAGAAAACCCAATGCAAGAAAGAGGGTATTGGCACCGCTTTCCTCATTCTCCAACCGCACCTTCCGGTACAGCTCGAGAAGACGGCGATTGAGCTCTTTCTCGGTCAGCGAACTCCGGAGTCTCTTCGCCTGCAGCTCCCGCATCAAGTGCTCAACCAGCGGGTCCTCTTGGGTTTGCTGCGAGAGGAGGCTTAGGCTCCTGGGATCCGTCCCCGTGATGATTTGGGTTTGCTCTAAGACCTGAAAAGTCTGTTCGGCGGCCAGCTCGTCCTCGATCTGTTCTGGCTTTGGGCACAGGAGCGGGATGGTTTGCTTGGACTCTTTGAAGTTGAGCAAGCGATTTCTCAAAGTCAGATCCAGGAGCTGTTGCTTCCAGTTATCCACCCGCCCCTCGGGAGTTTGGGGCAGATTGTCGACCGAAAGTTCTTCCCGAAACTCCACCTCATTCGCCCGCGACCGCCCCGTAGCGATCTCCACTTTTCGTACCTCTTGGGCCTTTTGGACATCCACCCCACCGTCATTTCGTTCCAAAGGAAGAGGGCGAATCCGGGAACTGCGGCAGCGGTAAATATCAATCGCTGCCTCGAAAACATCGTCCAACATCAAGTGCGGTTGAGCAGCCATCACCGCTTGGTTAAAATCCGCAGCCTTGCCCTCACAAATCAACGTACTTTCGAAGACGATCAGGTCCTCCAAATCCCTCCGTTTGCGAATGCTCTGCAAGTCATCCATCGCCGGATCGCTAAAGCTCTCCCCCACCAACCAACATCCGACGTAAGCGTGTCCACGGTGCATCAGGATCAAAGGATGGAGACCGGATTGCTCGATGATGCTCGCAAAAAGAAGTGCCAGATCCAGGCAAGTCCCCAGTCTTGATTTTAAAATCTGGGTGCCGAACCGAATCCGCTGCCCCGTCGTCTCGAAACTCGCCGCCGGATTGCTGTAATTGATTCCCTGTTCCCGCAGCGCATCGTAAATCGCATCCAAGATTTCATAAACCCGCTTCTTTGACTTTGCCTGATACCCATCCAACGCACTCGAAGAAGTACGCTTCCCCAGAATCTGTGCGGCGTTACTGAGGATTTGCTCAACAACCGCCAGATTGGGGGTCACAAACGCAGCGAGAATCTCGGGCAACGACCGCATCCCGGTCCACTCATCGTAAGCATAAACTTCGACCGGAAAGGACTCCCGAGACAACGACTGAAGCTCCCGTTCCGCATCTCCCTCACAAGGTGGCTGTTCACTTCCCAACACCTCGATCTGGATCTCGCTCCTAACCCTCTCCGACAACTTCGCGAAATACTCGAGATCCAACTTCAGTGGGACATCGTTCAAAGCATAGGAAGCACCCGCAGGAATATGGCTAATCACCAACCGATAAGTCTCCGCCCATTCCGGAACGGTCTTGATCAAACATTCGACATCATGCCAATCCTCCTCCGATGTATTCACTATATCAATACGGCGTAAGACTGGAATGGAGTTCTGCTGAAACGCAAAGTTGATTCGCTCCGAATACTCAAGGCGGACCACACAACAATTGGATTGGGAGGGGGATTCAGAGTCACACATCACTAGGTCTTTTCATAGAAGCTTTACATCGGACTTCGAAGCTAAACCGGAGCCATAACCTGTGTAAATCTCCAAATCCCGAACAAGACTCGCTAGATTGTCCAACGCCCCGATTCTACCCCAAGCCTCTACCACCCACACACAGTAGCCTTTTCCTTCATTTTTAAGTGTTCAGTGTTGTATATTCTCCCTCCTCCAACCGCGCCGATCCCACATAGAATAAACCACTTCTCGCCCCGGTCCGCTAGCAACACTCCACAGACCTCCCCCAAAACCTGGGTCGCACAGCGAAAGCAGATCGATTCCGCCAATCCAGCGCGAAAGATTCAAATCTTTTCAACCAGCCTCCTCAGGCCATCCCGTCTCTCCGACGGACTCAACCTGTCGCTCTCGCGCGGCGAAGTCGCCGGCGGATCGCGCCCGGGGTTTGGCCGGTGAACTGTTTAAAGGCCCGGTTGAAGGAGGCTTCGGATTCGTAATTCAATCGTTCCGCGATTTCTGCCAGGGGTAAGTCAGTGTCGCGCAACCATCCCGTCGCAACTTGGAAGCGCCATTTTCGGACGTATTGCATCGGGGGCTCGCCCACGAGGTCCATGAAACGCTTGGCGAAAGCAGAGCGAGACATCCCGATCTTCCCGGCCAGATGATCGACCGACCACGGTTGCGTCGGATTCCGATGGATCTGAGCGATAGCCTTACCAATTTGCTCGTCTTGCAGCGCGCCCAACCAGCCGGTTTTGGCCAGGGGGGAACTTGCCAGCCAGTGGCGGATTGCTTGCACCACCAGGATGTCGGAGACGCGGGTGATAATGGTATCGCCCCCCGGTTTGAGGCGTTCTGCTTCGCTCGCCATGAGGCGGATCGTGTCCAGCAGCCAGTCGTTCTCAGGGGTGTGGGTCTGCATGAGGATCAATTTGGGTAGCAGGCTGACGACGCGCTGCGCCGCGGGGTCTTCGACAGAGACCGCTCCGCAAACGAGGTGGGTCGCATCCCCTCCGCCCCCATAGTTCAGTAGCTCGTAGCGGGGGCTGACAGACTCCCGTTCCAGCTCGAAGATATTGATCGCCTCTGTCTGCAGACTGTCGGCAATGGCATGGCCCTGCCCGTGAGGAATGAGCGCGAAATCGCCGCTTTCCAATTCCTCCCGATCACCGTTGGGGAACTCGATCCAGCACCGGCCCTTTGTCACGACATGAAACATCAGGCAGTCCGGCATCGGCGGCAGCTCGATCCCCCAAGGCGCAGTCAGCTCCGACCGGCTATAGAAGGTACCACTCATATGGAGTGAGTGAAGTGCCTCGCCCAGGGGGTCCACTGAGCGGAACGCGGTTTCGAGTGGTTCGATGCGCATCGCTTCTCAGAATCACGCAAGCTGGACGAAATGTCAATTTATGTGGATCAAGTGTCATATAAAACCTCTGTCCGTCGGGCTATGATCGTGTCTATGAAAACTAAGACACAAAACACCACCCGCATATCCACACCCTCCGCCACGACCTTGGTCCTTGGCGGAAATGGTAAAACCGGCCGGCGCGTCGTCGCAGGACTGAAGGCGCAAGGCCGATCGGTCCGAATCGGTTCCCGCTCGGCTTCACCGAGTTTCGACTGGCACGACTCCCGAAACTGGGGAACGGTCTTCGACGGCATCCGCGAAATGTATGTCGCCTACCATCCTGATCTCGCTGTGCCGGGCGCGTCGGAACACATTCGACAGCTGGTGGCTATTGCGAAGGAACGGGGTGTTCAAAAGATCGTCCTGCTTTCCGGCCGGGGCGAAGAGGAGGCCCAGCTCTGCGAGCGGATTGTCCTGCATTCCGGGATACCGGCAACTGTGGTGCGTTGCAGTTGGTTCAATCAAAACTTCACGGAGTCCTTCTTTCGAGATATGGTGCTCAGCGGTACCCTCGCGTTACCAGTGAACTCGGTGCGTGAACCTTTCGTCGACGCAGAAGACATTGCTGCCGTCGCTGTCGCCGCGCTGACTGAAGACGGACACAGTGGCGAGATCTACGAAATCACCGGGCCACGTCTATTGACCTTCCCGGAAGTCGCCCGGGAAATTACCGCAGGCACTGGCCGGCCGGTCCGATTCGAAGAGATTTCGATGGAAACCTTCGTCGCCGGACTCCAAGCAGCCGGGCTGCCCGGGGATATGATCAAGCTGATCCACTATCTCACCTCGGAGGTCCTGGACGGGCGCAACGAAAGTCTGGGTGACGGGGTCCAACGAGCGCTGGGGCGTGCACCACGTGACTTCAGCGACTTCGTGGCCAACGCTCACGCGAGCCGTGCTTGGGAAGCCTAGCCCGCCGCTCTCCACGCTAAGAACAAATTGAAAGGTTATACCGTGATGCAAGACAACGTATTCTTCCTTCTCCTCGGCTTCGCCACCCTCAGCACTGCGCTCGTGGCCGGCCTTGTTTTCACCTTCGCCGTCATCATCATGCCTGGCATTGCCAGGCTCGGGGACCGCACCTTTATACGCACGTTTCAAGTGATCGATGGAGTCATCCAGAGCGGACAACCACTCTTCGCGCTGGTCTGGCTAGGATCCATCCTCTCCTTGCTGGTGGTATCGATTCTCGGCCTCTGGCAACTCAACGGCCTCTCCAAATGGCTTCTGGTCGCGGCCAACGCACTCTATATAACCGGCGTCCAACTACCCACCTTCGTCATCAACGTACCGCTCAACAATCAGTTGCAGACCATCAGAACGCTTGAAGCCAGTGAGGACGTGATCGAGGGGGCGCGGGCGGCATTCGAAGAGCGATGGAACTGGGCCAATCGTTTACGCACTTTCGCCGCCATTGCAGTCCTGGCCATTCTGCTCTATGGATTGCATACCTTCAGAGCGTAGCGGATCAATCTGAGGGAATGGTGACCGAAGGAGGTTCTGCCAAAAGTGCATCGTCCATATTGTGCGGGTGCGCAATGAAGGGAAGCTCACTGATGCCATTGATCACAAACTGCGCCGCGATAATTACAAAGAGGAGTCCCATGAACCGACGCAGCACCCGAAGAACAATGGGGGTCAGCCATCGCGAACCGCTAGCTGAAATACGGAGGATGAGAAAGCAGGCCAAGTAGACGATCGGCACGCTGCCGAGCAGCCAGAGCATCTCCCACAAGCCGGCCGCCTGGGTTTGTAAAATGATCACCGTAGAAATGGCACCGGGTCCGCACAGCAAAGGAATTGCCAGCGGAGAAATCGCAATATCATCCTTCTCCTGAGCGACGGCCTTCTCCGCCGGATTCAGCCGTGTTTGCGGTTCCGGTGCCCGCAACATCTCAAACCCGATGGCGAAAAGGACGATTCCGCCGGCAATTTGCAAGGCCGGCAGGGTGATCCCGAGGAGTGTGAAAATCCATTGCCCGGCCACGGCCATGACGGCGAGAATGATTCCGGCGACGATACATCCGCGGCGGGCCATAGCGATCCGCTCTGCTTTTGAGTCGTCCGTAGTGATCGCGAGAAAGGCGGGCACCGTCGAAAACGGATTAATGATCGCAAAAAGTGAGACCACAGAAAGCAGCAGAAACTCGATGGAGGAACTCATTACCGGAATTCAGGGATAACGTCTCATTGCGATGAACGGCGGGAGGAGGATCCCACCACCACAGTCAGAAACTCTGACGAAGCCCCGGGGTCGCGGCAAGGGAACAACATGCCCACAGTGTGGAGAAGTCCTGCGACCCGTCGCGCTCATTGAACCGCCACGCCACCTTCTCCGATCGCTCGGCTATCGAGCCTACCACACCCAAAATCCCTGCGCTCCCTTGATCGCCCAGACAGAAAAATTGGAGACGCCATGAGCCACAAAGCACGGCAGCAGCGAACGGGAGCGGTTCCCGATCCCGAACCGGACCGTGTAGAACCAGAGACTGTTCGCGAAGACAAACAACGTGCTGAACATCCCCTTGGCAGTCCATTCAAAGGAGAGGGTCCCCTCTTCCCATGACCAGAGGTAGGGATGAATCACCGCGAAAAGGAATGAAAATCCTAAAACGCTCCCGATCAACCAGCCCCGACCCTTGTGATCGACGACCAAATAGCCCCGAAATACAATCTCCTCGATGACGGCGGCGGCGAGGACCGGTATAATTGCGATGACGGCCATCTCCGATTGTTCTTCCGTGAGACCCAGACCGTACTCTACGCCGGTTTCGAGAAGCGTTAAAACCAATCCCCCGATTCCGGCGATAATCAAAACCCGCAACGGAGCCCAACTGGCCCCGGGAAAGCCCCCCGTTCGCTGTGAGCGACAATCCGATGCCCACATATAGAGAAGCACCAAAGCGATACCACCGTAGATCGCTCCACCCATCCAACCATCGGACTCAAGAAAACTCATGGGAGGAGTGAAGATCGCGTTCCGAGGAAAGAAAAGACTTTTCGGGAGAGGCTGCGCTTTGGATTTGCCAGTGGCGCAAGGAGGAACATGCTTTGAAGAACGTCTCTATGTTCCAAGTAAATTTCAGCGAACAAAGCATCCGCCAATTAGATGAACTGGATAAGTTCGTCCAGATGGGTTTGGTCGAACAGATCAGCTCCCTCACCGCGGAAAGCCTTAAACACCTCGATGACACCCTCGGTCGATTCCATCGCAATGGACATACGCTCTACCGACTACGCGCCGGAGACTACCGCCTCTATTTCGAGCGAAACGAGGGGACCCTATTCTGTCACTACGTGTTGCATAAGAACACGTTAACCGATTTTGTGTACCGCTTCAAGCTACCGATATCCGAGGAGCAAATGCTGGAGCAACACGACTCATTTTGGAAATATTTGGACACATTGAAGAAATGAGGGGCCCAATTGTGAATAAGTTCGGAATAACCTTGTGGGTAAAACCGGAAGCTTTGCTGACAAATCAAACTTGTTCCCAAAGCGCCCGAAAGATTCGCGGCAGTCTCACTGAGTTTTTCCGTGTTCTCAGGCACCTCAAGAATATCCATATCAATCACTTGAAGACTTGTTCACTCTATTCCCAGACCATAATAATAAGAATAGAGAACTATTTATTTTCTTCCTATTATTCCCCTGATTCGTTTTCTTCCGTTCTTTCAACACCAGCCAGACCATGAAATTTAAAGTAAACCGAGACCACTTCAGCAATGGATTGAATCAGGTGCTCAACGTAGTCAGCACCCGCCCGACCATGCCCATATTGCGAAATGTTCTGGTGGAAGCGTCGAACGGGGTTGTCACCTTCAAGACGACAAACCTGGACTTGGCGATCCGCTGCTCGATTAAGGCAGAGGTCGAGGAGGAGGGCGGTCTGACTCTCCCAGTGCGAAAACTCGCCTCCATCGTTCGCGAGCTGCCAAACTTGGAAGTCTTTGTCGAAACCGACTCCAAACCGTCGGCGAAAATCAAAAGCGGGGGATCGAAGTATCAGATCGTGGGAATCGGGGCCGATGAGTTCCCTCCCCTGCCCACCTTTGACGATCAGCACGAGTTCACCCTGCCACAGGAGGAAGTTTCCTCCATGCTGCGTAGCGTCTCGTACGCTCAGTCTTCCGACGAAACTCGCTACATCCTGAACGGGGTCTTCTTCAACTTTGCAGAGGACAAGCTGAACATGGTGGCAACCGATGGTCGCCGTCTGGCGATGGTGGGGTTCGATGTCCCGGTTGAAGATGGTCAATCCGGTCATTTGATTCTGCCCGCTAAAACGGTCGCTGAGCTTGAGCGACTCCTCGGCCAAGGGGAAACGGTCAAGATCTCCTTTAACGACCGTCAGGTGGCCTTTGAGGTCGGTTTAAGCGACTCCTCGAAAGAGAGTGGCTTGGTCGAAAACCTCTATCTCGTGTCAAAGACGGTGGAAGGGCGATATCCCGACTACCAGCAAGTGATTCCAAAAGAGACCGAACACCGGGTACGGATCGAGCGGGAATTGTTGCAGGAATGTGTTCACCGTGCGGCGCTGGTCATCAGCGAAAAGAGCAACTCGGTGAAGTTGAAAATTTCGGAAAACCTCCTCGAAATCAGCGCCAGAAGCGCGGAATTTGGAGAATCTCACGAATCGATGGCGATCAAATATGAAGGGCCTGAGGTCCAGATCGCTTTCAATCCGCAGTTCCTTCTCGATCCGCTCAAAGCGGTGCATCAGGATGAGGTTTACCTCGAATTCAAGGACGAGCTGAGCCCGGGTGTCTTCAAGACACTTGAGAATTTCCTCTGCGTGGTGATGCCGTTGCGCCTGAATTGAGTAAGCGGAAAGAACAGAATTGTACCACAGGCTTGGAAGCAAGCCGGGGACAGCCGAGCGATGAGTAACGTTATCGCCGGATATCTGGTGATGGGGTTAGCTGCGGCGCTGTTCTGGGTGTCGTATCGAGTCCGCCAGGCTCCGACTTTCCGATTGGTGCTGCTCAACCGATGGTTGCGGTGGGGTCTTTTCGGCGTGGGTATGGCATATCTGGTTCGGGATTGGGGAGGATCTTATCGACCCTACTGGGCACTGGCTCCGACGTTTCTGCTGATTTGGATGTTGGTGGAAAGCGTTTACACCTGGCTGGCTGTTCGAGCGTTGAGCTTGAGCAGTTTACCGGTTTTCCCCTCCTATCGCGGCGGGGTTCCCGAGGTAAATTGGCCGGTGGAACCCAGGTTTTTGAAGG
>CEOD01031936.1_pt1 | contig 16405 bp, 14 predicted proteins | sample 530341 | NCBI WGS metagenome assembly CEOD01 (sample SAMEA2619950, study PRJEB7988) | marine metagenome | isolation source: saline water (ENVO:00002010), including | reverse complement strand
TTCACCGTCGTCCCCGAGCCGTCCGCCTTCGCACTCGGCTTTGGCTTCCTCGCCGGTGGTTTCACGTTCGCTAGACGCCGCCGGAGCTAAGAGCCCGGCGAAAGCCCGAAAAACACAGGGCATTCAGGTGCAGGAGCGCTCTTTCACCTGCCCCCCCCTTTCGATCGCTCAATCACGACAAGGCTATACCAGAAACACGGCAAAGCACTGCGGAGTGGACCTAACAGCGTAGCCCCAGCCACTCGGAGCAGCTTTCTTTCGTGAGCGTTCCCTCCTTGGCCATCCACGTGATGGCAGCCAATGGTCTACTCCTCTCTCCTCACCAACCCCCTTTTCAACGCAGGCGAGACACAAGGGCGGACATCGATCAGTCCCGGAACAAGAGGGCGCTTAATCCCTCGTCCAATTCGAGAAGTCAGGATCGTCGTACATGGCGGCCTGATTCGACCACCGTCGCATGTCGCGCAGCTGGTCTTCGGCAAGAAGCTCAACGTGGCCATCCAAATGCGCAGCCACGGTTTTACCTCCGTTCTCTAATGAAACATAACCCATGCTCGCCGGAATATCGGGATCGTAATTACCCCAAGCAGTCCCTGAAGGGAAACTAGGAGGAACGATACGATGAAAGCCAACCTGTTCACTATAATCTACAGGAGAGGAGGAGATCGAAGACGCAAAAACAATCATCATCGCAGGATTATAGGCATTCGCCGGGCGAAGAACCCAGAAATCATCCGGCAATTGAGTTTGATCCCTACTCCACTTGTTTGGTTCATAGCCAGGATCATAAATTCGTCCATCATAATGACCACCGACAAAGATACTGTTCATGCCAAAGGTAGGATTCAGGCTCGCCGCATAGGGGTTACCGGAAGCAATCTCGTCGTAATAACGAAGATCATCACCTGCAAAAAGTGTTTCCAAATTATCTTCGAGTAGTGGAGCTAAGCGCAACGGGTAGCGCTTAGCATCTTCGGCATCGCTAGTGATTGCCGAGAAGCCCTCTGGGTAGAGCGTTTTGCCAGCATCACCGTAACCCATCATGAATCGACCATTGTTATCGATAGGGGTCATTAAATAGGCTTGTATAATCGATCGGGCAGCAGCTGTTTCTGCAGAAGTCTGCGCCGAGCTACGTACCTTATCTACCCCAGCGATAACGATTCCGCTGAGAATACCAAAGATAGCGATGACCGCCAGAATCTCTACGAGCGAAAATCCGGATCGAGAGGTTGATCGGCATCCGCCCATTTGCTGCCCTGCCGGCAGGCGAGTCTGTTCTCCATTCAGTTGTGTAAATGAAATGCTGCACATAGTAATTAGACAGATTATTCGATCAGGAAGACTTCAAGGCGCAGAAAGAGGGGGTCTCCTGAATCCAGGAGTTGCAGGGAACGAACAGATACAGTTTCCGTCCCATCTTCGTTGAAAACCGGATCAGGAAGTTCTTCGGTGTAGGTATAGCCCGTGCCATCTCCATTATAGTTCCAAGTTTCCATATCATCCGATACCAACACACGATACCCCAAATCATCCGAAGCAATTTGGCGGCGGAAACTCAAAATTGGATACCCATTAATATCCGCAGAAGATTTCGGTTGGATTTCATCAAAGTCTTCAACTCCTTCTGGTGCGCCCCCAAGGGCGTATTCTAAGAGGTTTATGAAACCGTCGCCATCGGGATCATCGTCAGGCTGATTGCGCTCGTTGATCGGTGGAGTGAAAATATAGCTGTTTACCTGATTATCGGCCCAACCATCAAAATCGGTAGGGGCAAAAACCGCCCTGACGAGAGTATCCTCGCCCATCACTACCGTAGTCGTTGCAGAAGTACCTGAAGCCGATCCTGCCCAGCCCACAAACTCAAAGCCAAATGCCGGTTCAACGGTTGCCGTAACCTCAATTACGTCACCCACTTCGTAGCTTTCCGAAGGCTCCGTCTCTCCCTGAAGATGATGATCCACCGAACCAACCACCTTGAACACAGAGGTGGTTTCAATACGAAGCGCACGGCCGATACTATTGACTGCTTCATCAATCGAAATGAGCATCGCCCCCTTTAAGCTCATGCTACTTTCTTCAGCTGCAAACTCAATAAAGTAGTCGTAAATACTCAAGGAGGAGGTATCCCACTCCCATGCGGAATATGTTTCGCTTTCACCGATCAAGAATCCATTTCCATCCGGAACGCCACCATCAAGAAGTGGCCCATTGGCATACTCACGGTAGTAAAGATGAGCGGAATCAAGATCAGGTACCGTCCCGATCGATCTCACCTGGAAAAGGATTGTCTGGGCGGCAAACGACGGAGCATCATGTACCACGAACTCGGATACTCCTCCGATGCTGTAAATTCCTCCTGTTGAAGAAATTCCAACTCCAGAATCCAGTCCGGTCTGGAAGATAAGCGCATCATAATTATCGCCGTCATCTGTAATGTTCCCCTCCCCCTCTGGGAAAGAATCTACGAATCCACCAAGCTCCGGAAGGTCCCATTCTTCAGTAATAGGATCACCTCCAGCAAAAGTTTGCCATATCGCCACCGAGTATTCCGCTTCAACCGGAATGTCCGGATAGACGTAATCCGCGCGAAGGAAGATCCCCGCGAAACAGGACACCATCAGAAGAAATAACTTTTTCATATGATCCAAAGGGAGGTTAGCAAAGATGGTAAAGGGGAGTCGTTGGTTCTCAACGACTCCCCAAAGACGAATAGAAGTGACTGTCGCTTAGCTCGCTCGATTGCGGAAAACCCTGCGACGGGAAACGGCTAGACCGAACACCAAGAATCCCGCAATCGCACCGAAGGTCTCTGGCTCGGGAATCGCATTGGATGTAAGCGCTGGTGCGTAGCCGGAGGAAGCATCGCTGGAAACCAACTGTACCTCTCCAGCATCTGTCTTCCAAAAAACAAATCCGTAATTGCTGGTCGAACCGGAAATCCAATCATTCACTGCCGCAGTTACATCCAATGAGGTAACTCCGCTGTCAGTGAAAGTCATTTGCCCAATTGGGGTCAGGCTCAGGATATTATCATTAAACCACGTCAGCCGATCCCCTGAAGACTGATAATCAGCAAATGAAGCTGGCATGATACCTACGTTTACCGTCTGCGTGCCAGTCTCACTCACCGTGCCCCCGTAGGATCCATCGGTGTAGGCGGAAGCCTGCATCGACAGATACTTGTCACCGGCTACCAAGAGAGAAGAAACATCAAATTCGACGAGGCCGAAAAAGAAGTGAGAAGCGTACATTCCCGACGAAGCGCCATAGTATTGGCTAACCGATATAGCTGGTGAATCAGGATAAGGGGCACCCGTAAACACATAGGAACCTGTATCCGACGAGGCATCTGCCAGAACGACCGCATTCGCTACCGAAGAAGCAGATACGCCAGCCGCCGCGGCGAGAAGAAGAGAGTTCATTAATTTCATGATTTATTGATTTTATAGACGTTTGCTCGTCCCGGAGAGCGGGACTCATTCTCAAATCCTACCTTGATGAATGTTGATTTGCTTTCTGTTGATGTTCCTAAAGATGGAGCTAGTCCTGAGCGGCCTTTAGGCCTTCGACCAACTCGCGCCAATCGTCACGCTCGGGAGCTCCCGGTTTACGTTCGCCGAAGAACTGGACGATGGTTTCGCCGTCCTTATCAAGAACCTCGAGTGCAGTCACCGTACCGTCCTTGGTCGGTTTCTCGACGATCCATGATGAATCGATTCCCGACTCCAGTAGGTGCAGATTAAATCCAGGATCCATCACGTTCATCCAATCTCCCATACGCGCGGTTCTCTTCACCGGACCCGTATGGATTTGGATGCATCCTTCATTTCCAACAAATACCATGATCGGGACATCTTTTTCTGCCGCGGCCTCCAGGATGTAGGTCGATGCAGAATTGTTCACCCGTTGCGTGAATCGGCCTTCGGCAGCCTTGATCGCGTGAATCCGGCTCACCTTGTGACGTCGCAGCATCATGAAAAATTGGTGGGTGTCTTCCAATGCAGCCCAATCTGCCAAAAGCGCTTCGCAAGTCTCTGCCGATGGCTCTGTCCCTACTTTGCGGGCCTCAACGGGCTTCGCCACTTGAACGTCACCCTGATCCTCCGAGCGATACTTCTCTACCAGCTCGTTGAAGGCGGCCAATCCCTCGTCGTTGCGCAAATACACTTTGTGAATCGCGGTCCCAGCAGAATCAAAGATCTGGAATGATCGCATGGTGTTTCCACGGCCATCCTCGATCTCAACCGCAAAAGCGCTGTTCCAGCAACCGTAGAACAAACGCAGATCGATGTCCTTACCCGTCACCAAGCCTACATGGTCCCCTTCTTCAGGAATAAATTCGTAGTGGCCAGTCTTCTCGTGGACGCAAAATTCATTGCGCGTCAACACCATCACTTTGCCCAAGGATTTGAGATCCCGTACAAATGCATGCCAATCCCGAACCGATAAACGAGTCGCTGAAGTGCCACAACCCAATGCGACGAGCTCCGCTTCGCCGACGTCTAGTCGAGTCGCAGCGTCTCGGATGCGCAAACGGGGTTCTTCCCGTTTCAATGCGGTGTAGCGGTCGCGAAGTGTGGCTATGGTGTCCATAAAATATCAATTGCTGTTGAGACTCGGTAGCGTTTTGATCTTGCCCCGTCAAGCGTATCTGTGAACTTTTTGAAACCATGTCTCAATCTCAGTCAGCGTTTCGCTCTCTATTTAGAACAGGTCTTCCCGCTAGTATTCTGGCCCTGGGAAGCTTGATCGCCTTTGGCTGCACCAATGGCGAGGATGGGGCCACTCAAGCGTCCCCTGAATTCGACTTTTCCGCAGACACACGGATTGTCACGATCGGCGGGGCGGCCACGGAAATTGTGTTCGCACTCGGTGGAGGGGATCAGGTCGTCGCGGTTGATCTTTCCAGCACTTTTCCCGCCCATGTGCGAAATCTTCCTCAGGTGGGATACGTCCGCAGCATTTCTCCAGAGGGGATCCTCTCCGCCGAGCCCGACTTGATTGTCACTACCGGTGCGTTCGGCCCCCCTCCCGCTCGCGAGATCATGGAAAAACAAAGCGTCCCAATCATCTGGCTGCCCGACCCAAAAAAGGTGGAGGATGTGTACACGTCGATCGATACGGTTGCCAACTACCTGAACACCCCAGATGAAGCCTCCTCGCTCAAAGAAGCCATTCAGAGCCAGATTGAGCAGGCGCAAAACCTCGGATCCACTGCAGAGACGAAGCTGGGCGCTATCTTCTTCCTTCGCCCTCCCAGCCTGGATTCAGGGGGTATGGCTGGAGGCGCAAACTCCCAGGCGGCGACTTTGATCGAGCTAGCGGGCGGACGCAATGTGGCCGATGGCTTCTCGGGGTTTCAACCCGTTTCCATTGAGAGTGTTGTCGCGATGAACCCCGATGTCATTTTCATCGGCCAATCCTCCGAGCACGGCGCCTCCCCAGAGGCAATCAGCGCCCTTCAAAATAATCCTTCTCTTTCTCAGGTTCCGGCAATCAAGAATGGAGCCATCTATCCGGTACCGATGGACGATTTGACATTCGGTCCGCGGATCGGGGAAGCCGCTCTGCGCTGGCAAGCCCTCCTCTCCAACGATGCCGAGTCCGCATCTTTAGCGAAATTCGAGGCTTCCAGCTCGGACTCCCCCGGTGAGTAAACCCTCCTCTAGTCGAGCTCGCCAGAGCTCCCCTCGATCAAAGCACCAGAAACTCATCCTGGTCGGTTTGGCGCTCCTGCTTCTCTTCGTCGCCGCGTGGTCGCTTACGAGCGGAGCTGTGGAAACCACCGCCAGCGAAACGCTGTCTGCGATGCGCGGCTCGGACGATGGCGCCCAGGCCAAAATGTTTGAGGTCGTGGTCCGCGAGATCCGGATGCCGCGGGTCGCCGCGGGAATCTTGGTCGGGGCCGCGCTGTCCATCGCCGGCGCCCTCCTCCAGGGGCTCTTCCGCAACCCACTGGCAGACCCAGCTCTCATCGGCGTCTCCAGCGGAGCGGCCATCGGAGGCGTTACCGCCTTGATTCTTGTCCCTATGGGGATCGCCGCGGTCGCGACCTCCTCTTGGTCTCCCCCCGATTCCGTTCTGCACTATATCAATCTGTTTGCGTTGCCAGTTTGCGCTATGGGCTGCGCAATTGCACTAACCTTTGCCATTTACCGAATTTCTCTCGTCGGAGGCCGGATTCATGTGCCCGCTATGCTTTTAACCGGGATCGCCGTGAATGCCATTGGAGGGGCCGTCGTGGGCCTAATGCTTACTGTGTTCGCTACCGACGATCAGATGAGATCGGTCACCTTCTGGATGCTCGGGAGCCTCTCCGGGTCAAACTGGACCAGCACCGGGCTGCTCGCCCTCATCATTATTCCGTGCCTAATTTTAGCGCTGCGCTACGATAAATCCCTCAACTCTTTTCTCCTGGGCGAATCAGAGGCCTTTCATCTGGGGGTCGATGTCAACCGGGTCAGAAAGGCCGTGATTATCCTTAGCGCCCTCATCGTAGGGGTAACCGTCGCCTTTTGCGGCATAATCGGTTTCGTCGGCCTCGTCGTTCCACACATGATCCGGACCCTGTTCGGCCCCGATCACCGACTTCTTCTTCCCGCCAGCGCCCTGTTCGGGGGCACTATCCTCCTCGCCGCAGATGTCTTTGCCCGCACCGCTGTCTCTCCGGCAGAGTTGCAAATCGGCATTCTCACTTCCCTCCTGGGAGGTCCGTTCTTTTTGGCCCTTCTTCTGAGCTCCCGTAAAAGCGGGGCTTCCCTCGTCGGATGAACGATCCATCGACCAGAGAGATCCTTACCGCCCGAAACATCTCGGTCCGGGTCGGCCCGAAACCGCTTCTCAAAGATGTCGATTTCACCCTCCTCAAGGGGTCTGTTCATGCGATCATCGGTCCGAATGGTGCCGGCAAGAGCACCCTCCTCCGTGTGCTGACCGGCGAATCTGCCCCCGCCACCGGAGAGGTTCGCCTCGACAACAAGCTGCTCCACGACTACCCAAATTTCGACCTCGCCAAACGACGCGCCTGCCTCCCCCAATCTTCATCCCTTTCCTTCCCCTTCACCATCCGAGAGGTCGTCGAGGTCGGCCGTTTACCTTACCGGGAATCCAACGCCGAGACCCAGTCCTTCGTCGAGTCCTCTCTCGAACGAGTCGGCCTTCTCGACCGCGCCGACGAGGGCTACCTCCATCTCTCAGGCGGCGAGAAACAGCGGGTCCACCTGGCTCGCGTCCTCACACAACTCGGGGAACCCAAGGACCGCATTCTCATTCTCGATGAACCTACCGCCAGTCTCGACCTCACGTTCCAACACCAGGTCTTCGCAATAGCCCATGAGTGGGCCCTCCAGGGGGCCGCCGTTCTGCTCGTCCTTCACGATCTCAATCAAACCATGCGCTTCGCCGAATCGGTCACTGTGCTCAATCGGGGTAGCGTCTGCGGCCAGGGTGCACCCATCGATGTCCTTACCCCAGAGCTCATCCACGAGGTCTATCAGGTACACGCACAGTGGGTCTCCTCCGGCCACCACCAACTCCTCGCCGTCGACGGCGCGGTTTGATCCATTCGGAATTTTTCAGTCCCAGCAAGATCCTGGCTCACCAAAACTAACTTGACATCAAGTTAGTTTTGCATTCAATCCTCCTCATGACGAAGATTTACCGTAACTCCGGAACCCACCTTTTTCTTCTGTTCTGGAAAGCCTCCCACTCCATCATGGGTTTTGACCGGGAAAGCATCCAACGCTCGGGCTGCGGCACTCTCACCGACTTCGCGGTTCTCGAGGTTCTCCTCCACAAGGGTCCCCTCCCTGTGAGCGAGATCGGCGAAAAAGTTCTACTCACCAGCGGATCAACCACCACCGCGATTCAACGTCTCGAGAAAAGAGGATGGGTCGGGCGCTCCAAAGATCATGTCGACGGCCGCATCGTTCGAATCCACCTCACCCCCGAGGGCAAATCCCTCATCGAAGCCAGCTTCCAGGAACACTCCGAACGCCTCGATGATCTTTTCTCCGTCTTTTCAGAAGACGAACGCGACCAATTTGCCTCCCTCATTCGCAAGATTGGCCTCGAGGCCGAGAAGCGAAACCCCTGACCTTTTTCATATATATCTTGATATCAAACTTTCTAATCAATCAACCACATACCAATGAAACTAAAACACTGCATTCTCTCCACTCGAAATACACTCGCCTTCATTCCGATTCGTCTCGGAGTCGGCGTCATCATGATCGGCCACGGTAGCCAGAAACTTTTCGGCGCTTTTGGAGGTCACGGGCTAAAAGGGACGGGCCAGTTTTTCGCCGAACAGCTCGGGCTCCAACCCGGCATTCTCATGGCGGGCCTGGCCGGTGGAACCGAATTCCTCGGCGGCATCCTTCTGATTCTAGGCCTGGCCACACGCCTCGCCGGCCTTGCTCTCGCTGGCACCATGGCCGTCGCAATCGCCACCGCCCACGCCGGCGCTTTCTTCCTTCCCGCGGGAATGGAATACACTCTGGCCCTCTTGGTCGCCTGCTTGACTCTCGTCATCGGTGGGGCCGGAAGCCTCTCCTTTGACAGAAAATTGGCCGCTTCATCCTCCCTCCAATAATCCTCTCCGCTCTGCGGGAGAAGTGAGAGGTCCCACAAAGACCAACCTCCGCAGCTCGGACGTCGTCCCTTCACCATGAACAAGCAACCACACATCGTTACTCGATCAGCTGACCGATTCAGCACTCGACTGGATTGGCTGGAGAGTTATCACAGCTTCTCTTTCGGAGAACATTACGATCCGAATCGAATGGGGTTTGGCCCCTTGCGAGTTGTGAATGATGACATCATCGCTCCGGGCGGAGGGTTCGCGCCTCATCCACACCGGAACATGGAGATCGTCACCATTCTTCTAGAGGGCCAACTCCAGCACAAAGACAGTCTCGGAAACGGAAGAGTGATCGAATCGGGCGAGATCCAATACATGTCGGCCGGTTCAGGAGTCGTTCACAGCGAATACAATCCGTCGAAAACCAAGCCGACACACCTCCTTCAGATCTGGATTGAGCCCTCGCAAAAAGGTCTTCCACCTGACTACGAAGACCGCCGGCTCCTATCCCAGGTGCGGGATTCCTGGCGATTGGTTCTCTCCGATGACGGACGAGACCATTCAATGAAGATCCGCCAGGAGGTTGAGTTGCGCTCGGCGGTACTGCAGCCCGGCTCCCAACTGGATCTCCAGGTGAGCGCGAAACTTCCGGCACAGTGGATTTTCGTTATCAGCGGATCAGTTCAAGTGGGCGGAGAAACCCTCCACCTGGGCGATAGTCTCGGTACTGTCCCCAATGCCGACCTCCACTTCAAAGCAGGAGGGGAAGGAGAGGCCGAAGTTCTCGTATTCAGCCTGCCTCGATAGATTCCATTCCTAGCCGCCTGCGTAATAAGTTCGACGCAGGCGGCCATAATTTTTCCGCCACTTCGTTGCCATCTAACGATCAATCCGTAGCTTTCCGGAATGAGTATTTTTCGCCCAAAGGGAGTCCTGTTCGATCTAGACGGAGTGATCATCCACTCCGAACCTCTCCACGATGAAGCGATGCGATCCGTTTTCCGCAGCATGAACCTCAAGGTTCCCGAGCACCGTTTCCGCGAATTCAAAGGCACCTCGGAGCGAGACACTTTCAGTCTGGTAGCCAGAGAGTACTCGAATGGACGCTTCGAAGGGCCCGAGATTCAAGCGGCAAAGCAAGAGCTCTACGAGAAGGGCCTTCCCGAGGTACCCGTCATTCCCGGCCTGCACAGGTATTTGGATCTTCTGAAATCCCAGAGCATCCCCGCAGTCGTCGTTACATCTGCCACCCGCCACAACTGCGATACTGTCATCAACACTCTCGGCCTTACCTCCTATTTTGTCGCGACGATTAGTGCCGACGATGTGACCCACGCCAAACCTAATCCCGAACCTTATCGCACGGGCGCCAAGGCCCTGGATCTTTCTCCTCGAGATTGCTTGGTCATCGAGGACGCCGAGCGGGGAGTGGAAGCGGCCATCGCTGCGGGCTGCCCCGTCGCAGGGCTCTCAACCACACTCGAGCGCGCAGACTTGGTTCTCGCGGGCTGCCAGTGGGTCGCTGCGGACTATGGCGAGCTCCAGCAGATCATGGGCTGGCCCGAGGCCCAATAGTCCTCGATCGAGAACTCTGGCTTCGCAGCTACCGGGACCAAACGGTCACCTGCTTGAACGGAATCTCCCAATCATTCTCATTGCAGCAATCCACGAGAATTCGCTGTAAGAGGTACTCCAATTTCTCATACTGCTCCGCACAGGAACCATCCAGATCGACCTCCACTTCATAGTCCAGGGAACTCGCGGCGGCTGACGCGAACTCAACACTCACGTCTTTCACCATTTCCTCTCCGACAACAGCAGCCACTCCTTTCCGAACCGCCTCTTCCATTTTCTTTGGGATCGTCGTAGTGCACTCCTTTTGATGGCGGTAATCCACGCCAAATCGTGTTTCCACCCGAAAGGTGCTCTCCGAAAGGTTTCGCGGGCTCAGCGCGAGAAAATCTCCGGCCGGGAAGGTGATTCGCGCCCCTCCACGCTCCTCCAATACTACCTGGCCCGGGTTTTGACTGAGAACCCGTCCCGTTCGTCCATCAGACAATTGAACCCACTCTCCCCGCACACAGGGAAACTCCTTCTCGTCTTTACACCAGGGACGGGAATGATGACCGACTAACTCCTTGACCGGCAACGGCTGCTCCGCACCGTCAAGTCTCGCGTTCACCAGCCGACATTTGAACCCGAGCGACTCCACGTTCCACGGCACTCCGTCGTACTCGATTCGCTCCCCTTCCTTCACCATTCCAATGTTCAGGATAAGCTTCAGGGATTCGACGAACTGGGGAAGAACCTTCATCCCGCCCCAGGCCACCCCGAGCAAGAACAAGAGCACAATTCCAAACAGGAAGAGATCACCGGTCGCACTGAAGGCGATCAGCATCGCTGCGACCGCCCCAATGACACTGACCAGGTTCGCTGTTAGCACGAATACTCGGCTTCCAAAATTCTTCGGGTTGTCCGTTTTCCGAGAGCGACGAGCAAAGACCAACACGATTCGCACGAGGAAAAACACACCGAAGGCGGATCCGATCCCAATCACCAAATTGAGCCCTCGCTCACTCATAAACTTGCGAATGTAGGTCGTGGACCCTTCGAGAAGTCCTTTCTCTTGCGACTCCAAATTTTCGAGCTGCAATGATGCCGCTTCCTCCCGGTTGCTCGCCAGCTGCTCCCGTTCGCGCCAGACTTGCATCTCCTCCAGCAGAGCAGTCTGAACAAGCCCTCCCTCCGGAGCTACCTGGGCCAGACGCCCCAATTGATCAGCCGCCATCCCAGCTACTTTCTTCCGTTCACTAAACCGCTCCTCGTCCTGCCGGAGGTCCGCTATTTTTCGCGAGAGAGAGGTCGCCGCTTCCATTTCCGCCATAATCGGACGCAGGATCTCGCCCAACTGCTTCTCCCATGAAAACTCTTCCTTCGGCTTGTCTTCGAACAACCCTATGTCCACTCCCGCCGCGGTCTCCTGAAAATCAATGACAAGCTTCCGCAGCTCCTTCGCTTTGTCATCCAGCTGTTTGCGAATCTCATCGATACTTACCTCATTCGTCTCGGCATCCATTTGGGCCTTCAACTCATCCACGTCGCCCTTAACGATCTGAATCGCCTGCAACTGCGATCGCAATGACCGGACCAAGCGCTCTTGAGAGGTCTCCTCGGCAACCTCCGCCGCAATCGCTTCGCCGTCGGGCGCGATCTCCTTCGGAGTCGGGACGATTTCGTCCCCAACCAAACGGCAAAACGAAATCGAAAGTAAGAGTAGCAGATAGGAAATTTTAGTAATTCGCATAATTCACCGAGCCTTTTCCCTGTTATGAGCCGCTGCCACGATTACTGGAAGGCTATTCTTCTCAACCAGCAATCCTGCCCAACCACGACCTCTCCAGGCGAGAGCAAATCCTCCCGCCAACCATCCACTTCACAATCCTCTCTCGTGGGTGTTTCCCCCACTAATTGAATTGGTTATCCTTTTCACCTCTTCTCTTTTTCCTCATCTCACCATAATTATTCTCTAATAAAACCCGCCTTTCATAAGACCTGTGTACGGAAATCCACTTGCCAGAAAATTAATTTTACTATCCCCTATCTGAGCCCTCTTTAGCTACAAAGTCGACACAGAGGCCTCTCGTTTTATTCAATGAAAAAGTTCCTATTTCTTCTCGCTGTTCTCTTCGTCTCCGGTGCCATATTTTGGTCATTTCGAGCTGCCGACAGCTCCCTCCACCAAGGAGAGGAAACCAACCAGGGAGAGGAAATTTCGACCCAATCGCCCCCGCCTGCTCCGGACAGAAATAGCACAGCAACTCAAAGCGCATCAACGCCTTCGATACCCGCGCCGGAAGACAAGCATGCATCTCCGGCAGCAACTTCGAAACAAATCACGCCTTCTTCTGCACCCACACCACCCGTGATTTCTCCATATGCCGAAATCGCCTACAATATCGCTAGCAAAGCTACCCTCGTAGACGAAAGACGCTCCCTTTCCACGGGACCTTCCGGCGAAACTCTCTTCACCGATAAGAATCTCTACGCGTCTGAGAGCAAACGGACGCCATACTTACTACTGGAAGAAAAGGGGATCCTCCTCGAAGACGGCACCTCACAGGTTCAATCTGCGGTTCTATATGTTGGAGACCAGGCCCTGGTAGAACTGGACTCCTCGACAGCCGCCGCCGAGTTCGAAGATTGGGCCAATGGTTCTCCGGTCCAAATCGAAACAAAGATCCCGAATTCAAATCTCTTCATTATTCAGACTACCGAGAGAAACGCTGATGCAGTCGACAGTATGATTGAGCTCGTCGAACGTGAGTTCGCCGACCAAATCATCGCTACTCGCAATGCCATCAACTACCCAACTCAGTCGAATGAGGTCATTCCAAACGATAGTAACTACAGCGAACTATGGGGCATGGAAAAAATTTATGCGCCTTTCGCATGGTCGCGGTCAACCGGAAGTGCCAGTGTACTCGTCGCAGTTATCGATTCGAGTGTCCAGGTGGACCACCCCGATCTCGCCGGAAACATTTGGACCAATCCAGCTGACCCGGTCGACGGTATCGACAACGATCTCAATGGCTATATTGACGATATCAATGGATGGGATTTCGCCGATGATGACAACGACCCAAGCCCTGACAACAACAACGATGTCCACGGGACTCATGTGGCTGGTACGGTAGGCGCCGTCGGCAACAACAACCGAGGCGTCACCGGCGTGAACTGGACCACCTCGATTCTACCAATCCGATTCCTAGCCTATGATCCGTTCTTCAATCAGACCTACGGATCTGACGCCGATGCAATTCAGTCGATCCTTTATTCTACGCTCATGGGTTGTGACCTGTCGAATAATTCGTGGGGAGGACCTGTCTCCAACCCGCTTATCTTCAACGCCATCAAAGCCGCTGGCGATAGCGGCATTCTCTTCGTCGCCGCCGCGGGAAATTACCTGACAAACAATGATTCCTCACCGTACTACCCAGCCTACTATTCGCTTTCTTCAGCAAATGTTATCACTGTCGCCTCAAGCGATCAGAACGATGACTTGTCTGTTTGGGACTCTGAAGAAAACCCCGGCTCCAACTATGGACAGCAATCAGTTCAGCTCGCCGCTCCAGGAACGAGCATTCTCAGTACATTTCCAGGTAGCACATATGGCACTATAAGCGGAACCTCTATGGCGGCTCCCCATGTCGCTGGTGCCCTCGCTCTCCTTATCGCCGCAGAGCCCGGACTTTCCTCTTCCGAACTGAAATCGCGCCTCCTCAACTCCGTTGATGCCGTTCCCAGTTTGACAGCCGTGGTGTCCACCGGGGGCCGCCTGAATGTCGCCAGCTTGCTGAATGTCTCAACCAGCGACATTGGAAACGGTACAGGCCTTGAGCTTGTCGGCTCGATGACTTGGTCAGATTCTACCAGCTACTCGCCACACAATAATGGAAATGGAGTTTTCGAAGCGGGGGAAACCGTAGGCATTATCTATACAGTTATCAACAACTCGGACGAGACTTTGGCCGTCCTTCAAAGCGATATCGAAGCCAGTCCAGAAACCATAAACAATATTCCGCGAGGGTTTAATTCGCTAAACTACGGCAATCTTAGTCTCGGAAATTTAGCACCTCAACAATCAGTAACAGACCGGAACATCCGCCTGTTCAGCTATGGCAACACCTACACTCCCTACACTGGGACCTTCACCATCACCATCGAATATACTACGACGAGCGATGGAAAGCGGACTCAACAGTCATTCACCGAATCATTGACCATTACCGGTGGGGGCATGGAAGCTCCCGAGACTGAACCACAACCCGAACTTCCAGTTCTTGATTTGTCCAATTTCGAATTCTCAGATTCTCCTGACATATCCCCCAATAATAATGGAGATGGTATTTTCAGCCCGGGTGAGACGATCGGTATTTCCTACAACATTTCCAATACCGCCTCCGCTGCGACCGCCACGCTCGTTAAAAGTGAATTGTCCGCAAGCCCCGAAGAGGTCGACGGCGTAACGGTTGGCTTCCAAGCTACAACAAATCAAAATTTCGCACTCGGCCCCATTAGCGCCGGCCATACAAAGACCGACCAAAATCTCCGCCTTTTTTGCTACGGAAATACCCCCATCCCCTACAGCGGCAGCTTCTCCATCACCGTAAACTATGGCATGACCGGTTTCGATCAGAGCGCAAATGTGTCGATCGATGTCGAAATCACTGAAACCAAAACCGGGGCCAGTACCAATCCAGATGCGTTTCCGTCTCCCGACTTGGCCCACTTCCTCTCGGCGCTCTACAACGATGAAAATATCCCCGAGGATGCAGCCGAAAGAGACGCCAATTCTAATGGCAAAGCCGATCTTCTCGACTTCGCACTTCCCAACTCCGAACGCGGTGAAACCATCACCATTGCAGAGCGTTCGGATGACACGATTCGTATCTCATTCGACCTGCGTGAGAATATTCCACTCCAATCAGTGAAACTTCTCTATTCGGAGAATCTGACTTCATGGACTTCTGTCTCACTAAATGAAGAAGACCTCGAGAGCATTTCGATCGAAACAGGCGACAATCGGAAGACCGTCGAGGTTCAACTCTCAGGAGCAGCCGCTTCGGCAAAATTCTTCCGCCTGCAGGTCATACCGGCAGCGGTCATGGATTCTCTCCCACAGGCGATCTAGCCGCTCGCCCGTTCTACTTCCCCAAGAGCTCCTTCGCTCGATTCAAGGTATCCTTCTCTTCGTCAGTTAAAGACCCAAATCCCGAGGAATTGATCTTATCCAGGATCCGATCAACTTCCTCACGAAGGTTAGAACCTCGGCGTGCCGATTTGCCGCCCGATTTCTTCGGGGCGCCGCCATCACTGACATTTACGCGAAAGCGGGGCCGCGCAGTCTGGCCTTTCTTCCCACCCCCCAGACGGATCCGCGGTAGGGACAGGCGACGAAACCAGCTTTCGTAGCGGAAATAGATAAAAGCCGCCGCCATCCCACCCAAGTGAGCAGAATGCGCAATCCGCAAATTGTCTGAGCTGGAAAAGAGCTCGCGACTGCTTCCGATCTCACTGAAAACCAATCCAAAAACCTCTAAGCCCAGGATCCCCCAACCGATCCATTTGGGCAGGACAGTAACCGGAAAAACAAAGAATAGCAGTAGCGTTATCGGTTCATTCGGCGAGCGGAGACAAAAATAAATGAGTAATCCGAGCGCCCCAGCCGAGGCGCCAATTACCAGCCCTCCCGGCCCTGTCCAATTGACTGCCGCCCAAGCAATACCACCGCCAACGACTGCGAAGAGATACAATTTCAACAAAGAAGCCGCCCCAATCTTCGCCTCCAGCATTCGACCGATGAAAAAGATCACGATTCCATTCCCCAAAAGATGGAACATCGATCCGTGAAACAGGCTATAACTCAGCAGGGTCCATATTTTAAAATCAGCTAAATTCGACTCCGTCAGAGCGAACCAGTTTGGCAAGATCCCCCCATACGGCCCTCCTGGGACGTCCAACAGACCATTCACTCGAAAAAACAGCTGCAGTATGTTCTGAATCAGAAATACCGCGATGTTTACAATGAGAATCCAGCCGTACATCGGCAGATCTCGACGAAACCCAGTGGTCTGGCGCATGTAAGGACGGTCATACAGCATCGGAATTCGGAAAGAAACAAGAGAACCCCCACAGAGGCAACGCAAACCAGCAGTTTTCCCTATTCGGCAGCCCAAATTCAGGCGATCTACCCAAACAGGTCTTTCCGCAGCCCAGTCCCCACCGAAAGTCCACCCCAGTCAGCCCCCGCCATCCCGTGCG
>CEOD01027551.1_pt1 | contig 16492 bp, 13 predicted proteins | sample 530341 | NCBI WGS metagenome assembly CEOD01 (sample SAMEA2619950, study PRJEB7988) | marine metagenome | isolation source: saline water (ENVO:00002010), including | reverse complement strand
GCCGACTGACCGAGACGCAGGTATCCGAGCCCGACCTCCCGCAAGAGATTGAGCTTGGCCAGAATCGCGGGGTTCCGACTGAGGGCGTCGCAGGCTTCATCGACCGTCAATTCAAGCACATCAGCAATGTTGAGCCCCCGATAGCGCACCTCGAGGGTCTCCCGGTTATAGCGCTTCCCCCGGCAGCTGGGGCACTCGACATACACGTCGCTCATAAACTGCATATCAAGGCGGATGACTCCATCCCCCTTGCAACGCTCGCACCGCCCCCCGGATACGTTAAAACTGAAACGGCCGGGCGCATATCCCCTCACCTTCGCCAAAGGCGTTTTGGCAAAGAGAGAACGAAGCACCGAGAAAATACCGGCAAAGGTCGCCGGATTGGACCGCGGGCTGCGGCCGATCGCCGACTGGTCCACCTCGACCACGGTATCAAAATGCTCAAGGCCCCGAATCCCTCCGTGAGCTCCTGGAAACGACTTGGCCCGGTTCAACTTCCGGGCGGCTGCGGCGGCGAGAATATCGTGCACCAGAGTACTCTTACCAGATCCTGAGACCCCACAAACCACACTCAGTCCACCCACCGGAAAGCTGACATCGAATCCATCCAGATTGTGTTCCGTCGCACGAAGAACCTCAATGGACTCCTTCCCGGGCTTCCGCAGTTGCCGACGCTCGGCCAGCGTCTCTTTGCCGGACAAATACAACCCGGTGCGGCTCTTCTCCGATGCGGCGATCTCTTCCGGCCGACCGGAAAAGACCAATTCCCCTCCGAGGCTGCCGGCCCCCGGCCCCATCTCGACCAAGTAGTCTGCGGCCCGGATCATCGCCTCCTCATGCTCGACGACAACAACCGTATTTCCCCGATCCCGAAGGCGGTAAAGATTGGTGATCAATCGCTGAATATCGGCGGGGTGAAGACCGATGCTCGGCTCGTCCAAGACATAGATCACCCCCACGAGGCCCATCCCCAACTGGGTCGCCAAGCGGGCGCGCTGCGCCTCTCCCCCGCTAAGAGTCTGAAAGGATCGATCGAGCGTCAAATACCCGAGTCCCACCTCTTCCAGGAAGCGCAGGCGGTGGGCAAGCCCCTCAACGGCCTCTTCGACCAGCGCCCCCGCTGCACCGCGGATCGAGTCTTCCAACTGCTTCAACGCGGCCGATACCGAAAGCGCCAGGAAGGCGGGGTAAGAGGTTCCCTCGACAAGAATACTCCGGGGATAGGCACCCAACCGCTGTCCATGACACGCCGGACAGGGCAACCGCCTTTGGTAGGCGATGAGGCGAGCCCGAAGACCGTCACTGGTGGAGGTCCGGTAGGACTCTTCGAGGTCGGGAATGACCCCGGGAAAGGGCATCGAGACCGGCTTGCGATTGCCCGGGCCGAGCTTGAATGAAAATTCTGTTTCTCCGGAGCCGTGAACGATCAGTTCCCGGACCTCTGCGTCGAGATCCTGCCAAGGGGTGGCGGGGTCGAAGGGCAGCTGCTCAGCCAGTTGCTTCAAGAGCGCATTGCGCCGAATGATCATTCGCTTTGAGCCGATCCGCCACGGCTTCAACGCACCCTTTTTGACCGGGATCGTTGGATCCGGGACCAGCAAATTTTCATCGAAACGAAGGATCTCCCCGATCCCTCCGCACTCCGGGCAGGCTCCGTCCGGATTGTTCCAAGAGAACAAACGCGAAGACGGGGCTGGGTAGACCTCGCCACAGATCTCGCAGGAATGCGCTTGGCTCAAAAGAATCTCCCTCCAGGGAGCTTCCTTTGATTCCTGCACCAGAACGATGGCCCGCTCTTCTCCCTCGCCAAAGGCCAGCTCCAGCGAATCCGCGATTCTCCCCCGCTGGTCCTCCCGCAGCACGACCCGATCGATCAAAAGATCCAACTGCTGCTCACCACGCCCTCGATTCACGAGATCCGTTTCGTCCAAGCTCGCGATCCGGCCGTCAATCCGCACGCGGGTATAGCCCTTGTGTCGCAAGCTCTCCAGTTCCTCACGAATCACCGCCGGTTTTGCCTGCAACAAGGGGGCCAGAATTTGAATCCGGCTTCCTTCCGGTTCCTCAAATACCCGACTCAGGCAATCATCGATGGACCGCTGACTGACCCGGCCACCGTCCTTGGGACAAAACGGAACCCCCGCCACTGACCAAAGGACCCGCGCATAGTCGGCCACCTCCGAGATGGAGGCCACCGTGCTCCGCGGATTCGTGCCCTGCCCTGTCAGCTGCTCGATCGCGATCACGGGAGAGAGCCCCTCAATAAAGTCCACCTCGGGGCGGTCCATCTGATCGAGCAACTGACGGGCTTTGGGAGAGAGACTCTCCATGTACTTCCGGTAGCCCTCTGCGTAAAGGGTATCGAAGGCCAGTGACGATTTCCCCGACCCGCTCACCCCGGTAATCACCGTAAGCTGATTGCGGGGGATCTCTACATCGAGATTCTGGAGATTGTGCTGGCGAGCTCCCCGGATGCGGATGAAATCTTGGACTGACATAAAGCCAGCCAGTGTAGAGCCAACCACCCGGTTACAGCAACTCCTCTGCTACATTGATCCGCAAAAAGACGGGGCCCACGCACTACGCCCCCTCCCCAGAGGGATCCGCCTCCCCCATTCCTTCTTGCTATTCCAAGAAAACCAAACCACCCGATCCTCGTTCCATGGGCAGCTCTCCACACGACGGGTGCTAAAAATCGTTCTGGCAAACCGAGCCGATCCCCACTAGATCGATGAGATATGAAAGAACGGCCCGTACTCTACATCAAGCCTGGGTGCCCATGGTGCCAGGAAGCCCAAGTATTTTTTAACCAGCACGCGATCGACCTCGAGATCCTCGACGTCAACCGGGACAAGGCCGCGATGAACCGCATGGTCGAGATCAGCGGCCAAACGAAGACCCCGACCTTTGAGTTCGGCGATTTCATCGTCGCAGACTTCGACACCGATGAGTTCATGGCCGAACTCGACGAATTTCCCGAAGTGCGCCTGAAGCTGGGCATCGGTGACGACGAAGACTGATTTTTCGCTACATAATAATTCATGAAGACCCGTCTCCTCTCTCTCGCATCGATCCTTTGCGCCACCTTGCTCCATGCAGAGGGGCCAGATATCTCCTCTTGGTCAATCACGGTAAAAGGTGGTATAGCCTACCCGGTGCTGGGCGAGTTTTCCGGCAGCGCCGGGGAACAAACCTCGAGCTCAACCGATGATGAGGGCAACGTCACCACGACCGGAAACAATGCCAACATCAATTCCCTCAGCTGGGATGATGCCTTCAAGGACTTCATGAATTTTGCCGTCGAGCTGGACTTCTGGGAAGGTTCGTCGCGAAGCCTCTACTTCGGCGTCTCCCGCACCCAAGCCACCGGCAAGACCACCAATCTGGGCACCTACAACGGCTCGGGGGTCTCCGCTACCTTTTCCGATTACTCCGACGTCGGTCTTTATGCCGGCTTCCGCTGGGGTCTGGGTCAACCAGCTTCCTGGATCAAATCGCTGATCTCCGTCCAGGCGGGGGCTACGATCGTTGATGGTATCGACGCCCAGGTGACCAATATCCCGAATTACTCGAAGATTGGGATTTATAAAAACACCACGGCCTTTAGCGCCGGCGCCTTCGTCTCGATTATCATCACTCCGCTCGAATTCTTTGAGATCGGGATCGACAGTGGGTTCCAATACCAAACCGGGCTCGACGGCGATAATTCCCAACTCGAGCTCCTCGGCTTAAACGGAATCAATTCTGAGGGCCAACTCGGGTTAGTCCCCGTCCGCATCCTCGCCACGATCAAGTTCTAGTACGGACCTTCGCGGAGGACGCGATCCGGCCCGGGCTACCTCGATTCCGCCCGCAGGGTGTGCACCGAGATTTCCGCGGGTGCGTTGATGCGGTAGGGTAACTTGCAGCCTCCACAGCCATTGGAGGTATAGCCCTGGAGCCCCTGAAATCGCCACGCCCCGGAGACCATTGCCCGGGGTACCTTAAAACGCTTCGCGTGGGTGAACCGTCCGGGCAGTGCAACCTGGCCCCCGTGCGTATGACCGCTGAGCATGAGGTCGACGCCGAACTGGGACGCTTCCCGATAGACCTGAGGTGAATGTGCCAACAGGACGGTTGGAAGTTCCCTGGCTCGGCCCTCGAGCGACCGCTCAATCGAATCGGTCTGGTACTGCCGCGGATCATCCACCCCAGCCAGAACCATCCCCGCACCATCCCGACCGATCCACTCGGATTCGTTCATCAGCACCCGCACGCCCCGCCGTTCGAGATGTTCGGCGACGGCAACAATATCGTGGTTCCCCAGCACCGCGTAGGAGGGGCCAGGGAAAAGCGACACCAGGCGGTCCAACAGCGCGAGGTCCATTGATTCCTCTTCAAACACCAGGTCGTAGAAATCCCCCGTCAGGCACACCGCGTCATACTCCAGAGTTTCCAACGCCTGTTCCAACCGATCCAGGGTCCCCGGATCGAAATCCAAATGCAGATCGGACACCTGCAGGAGGCGAAATCCATCCATTTCTTTCGCCAGGCCGGAGAGGACCCACTCCCGTTCCACCCGCCGAATCGTCTCAAAATTTCTTCGCGCTCGTCCAGAGAGCAAAGAACACCGGATCAGAGTGCCTAAAATCCGGACAAATAGACGTCGATCGGCCAGGCCATCGGGATAGCGAAAAAGTGGCGCCATATTCAGCCGTAGCAACCGTTCACGGGCCAATCGATCCCTCACCGCAAACACCCCCATCCGGCCCGTCAACCCGGTGTACCATGGGGTATCGGGAATCACCGTAGATTCGATGTCTTTTGGGGTAGGAATTAGGGACTGCACACGAAAATTTCGGTTTTTTGTTGGACAATGGCAAGCGTTTGGACAACTGGATTTAGTTTTGCGAGATGCGTATTCACTTAATGAAATCTAAAATCCTCCGGGCGAAGGTCACGGATTCGGCCCTCCACTATGAAGGTAGCCTTGAAATCGACTCGGCCCTCATGGAGCGCGTCGGTCTGCTGCGCTACGAAAAGATTTTGGTCGGAAACATCGACAACGGGGAACGCTTCGAAACCTACGCGATCCCCGCCCAAAGCGGCTCAGGACGCATCTCCCTCAACGGTGCCGCTGCCCACAAAGGCAAACTCGGTGACCGCCTGGTTATTATTTCTTTCGCCGAGGTCGAGGCCGAGGAGGCCCCCTCATTCAAGCCCAAGACCATTACCATGGGCGACGACAACTTCACCGTGATCAAATCGACGAACACATGAGCTATAAACTTTTTATTCCCGGACCGATCCAGGTCTCCGACAAGACCTACAAGGCAATGACGACTCCGGTTGTCGGCCATCGCAGCCCCGATTTCGTGGCCCTGTACCAATCGGTTCAACCCGGTTTGCAGAGTCTCTTCCAAACGAAAGACCCCGTTTTCCTGAGCACCAGCAGCGCTTGGGGCATTATGGAGGGTTCGATCCGCAATCTTACGAAAAAGAAGGTCCTCAACTGCATGTGCGGGGCCTTCTCCGATAAATGGAATGATGTCTCGAAGCGCTGTGGCCTCGAGGCCGGTGCTCTCTCCGTCGAATGGGGCCAGCACATCGCCCCCGAGGATCTCCGCAAAGCGCTCTCCACCGGCGAGTACGATGTAGTGACCCTCGTTCACAACGAAACTTCTACGGGAGTCATGAATCCTCTCCCGGAAATCATGGAAGTTCTCCGCGACTTCCCCGATGTTTTCTCCATCGTCGATACGGTTTCCTCCTTCACCGCTGTGCCGATCCCCAAAGACGAGCTCGGCATCGACGTCATTCTGACCGGCTCACAAAAGGCTCTCGCCCTTCCACCGGGTCTGGGGCTCTTCTCGGTCTCCGAACGGGCCATGGAGCGGGCCAAGACTGTCGAGAACCGCGGTTACTACTTTGATTTCGTTGAATTCCTCAAGAATCACGAAAAGGGCATGACTCCGAGCACTCCAGTCATTCCTCTCATCAACGCCCTCAAGTCCAAGCTGGAAGATATCGAGGCCGAAGGACACGAAAACCGCTTCCAACGCCACGCCGATCTGAACGCCATCGTTCACGCATGGGTCGCCAAGAACGGGTTCGAACTCCTCCCCGCTCCCGAGTACGCTTCCAAATCTCTCAGTTGCATCCGCAACACCCGCGAGCTCGATCTCGCCGCCATCAACAAACGACTCAAGGATGAGTTCAAGATGGTCATCGATATCGGCTACGGAAAACTCAAGGGCAAGACCTTCCGCATCTCCAACATGGGCGATGAAACGGAAGAAACCATGCACGAGCTTCTCGGCAACCTAGACACCATCATTTCCAGCCAATCCTAACGGCCTGGCCCCATACTCCGGCATGAAGAAACTTGTCATCGCAGAGAAACCTTCCGTAGCCGGAGACCTTGCCCGTGTACTCGGTCGAGTCCCTAAAACCGGAGACTTTTACGAAAACGACGAATGGGTCATCAGCTCAGCACTCGGCCATTTGGTCGAGCTGAAGATGCCCCAGGAGATTGATAAGGCCTACAGCAAGTGGACCTTGGACAATCTTCCCATCATTCCCAAGAAGTTTGCCACCAAGCCGGTTGAGAAAACCAAGAAGAAGCTTCAGGAGCTCAAACGCCTGATGAAGCGTCCGGATGTCGGCGAGATCATTAACGCCTGTGATGCCGGGCGTGAGGGGGAGCTCATCTTCACCCTCATCGAAGAACAGGCAAAGGCCAAAAAGCCCGTCAAGCGGCTCTGGATGATGTCTATGACCCAGGATGCGATCCGGAGGGCGTTCGAGCAATTGCGCGATGGCGAAAGCATGCAACCGCTGCAGGACGCCGCACGCAGTCGCCAGGAGGCCGACTGGCTTGTCGGCCTGAATGCCACTCGTGGGGCAACCGTCACTTTCGGTCGCCGCGGAGGCACCGCCGCCAATGTCGGCCGGGTACAGACCCCCACCCTCGCCATGGTCTGCGACCGCGAGGTTGAGATCCGCAATTTCGTTCCCCGTCCCTACTGGGAGATCGTCGCCGACTTCTCTTTGGACTCGGGGAACTATCAGGGAACGTACCAGCGTCCCGGCTTCAAAAAAGACGAGACCAACCCACACGACCGGGCGTCACGTATCTGGGAAAAACCCGATGCCGAACGAATCGCCGATGAGGTTCGCAACGGGGGCCAAGCCTCCGTCAGCGAAAAGAAGAAACGTTCGAAGCAGGCGGCTCCACGACTCTACGACCTGACCACTCTCCAGCGGGAAGCCAACAACCGCTACGGGTTCTCGGCTGCCAATACGCTCTCGATCGCTCAGGCACTCTACGAGCGCCACAAGATGTTGACCTATCCTCGTACGGATTCGCGAGCTCTCCCTGAGGACTACGCAAGCTCCTGCCGGGATGCGATGGCGCAATTGCCCGACACCTACAAGCCGCACGTCGATTTCGTTCTTTCGGAGAACCGGATCAATCCCAAGGACAAACGGGTTTTCAACAACAAGCAGATCAGCGATCACTTTGCGATCATCCCAACCGACCAAAAGCCCCGCTCTCTCAATGACGCCGAGCAGAAGATCTACGACATGGTCGTACGCCGCTTTCTCGCGGTCTTCCACCCACCGGCAGAGTACGACGTAACCACTCGTGAAAGCGTTGTCGCCGGGCACACGTTCCGCACCGACGGTAAGGTACTCGCCGAGGCTGGATGGCTCGCGGTCTACGGTAAAAGTGGTGGTGCGGCGGATACAATTCCTGCACTCCCCAAGGATCAGGCCCAGCCAGTCTCAGTCGATGTCGGGTCGGTCGAGGTAAAGGAGGACGAGACTCGCCCCCCACCCCGCTACACGGAAGCCACTCTGCTCTCCGCAATGGAAAATGCCGGGAAGCAGGTCGAGGACGACGATTTGGCCGAGGCCATGCGGGAACGCGGTCTCGGAACTCCTGCTACGAGAGCTGGTATTCTCGATAATTTGGTCTACCAAAAGTATCTCGAGAAAGACGGAAAGAACCTCCTGCCGACGACCAAGGGTGAGGCACTCATCGACTTTCTCCGCGCCTTTAATATTCAACACCTGACCAGCCCTGCCCTTACCGGAGAATGGGAATACCGCCTCAAGCAGGTGGAAGAGGGTCAGCTGGGCCGCGAGGAATTCATGAAGGGGATCGAAGAGATCACCCGTCAGATTACCGATGCCCTCAAGAACCCTCCCCCTCCCGTAGAGTCCTCGCTCAAGTCGATTACCAATAACGAGCCTCTGATGGAGAATTTCAAATCCTTCGTCTCGACGGATACGGTCTCGGTCAACAATCGGAAGATTCCGGCCCTCCAGGTCAACAAGGTGATCGGCAACCGCGCGATTCCGGAGGAAGAGATCGCCGAACTGCTCGAGAAAAAGCAGATCGGTCCTCTCGACGGCTTTCGCTCGAAGACAGGCAAAACCTTTTCCGCCCTGCTCAAACTGGTTCAGAAGGACAATGGTTCCTGGCGCTGCGAACTCGACTTTGGCGATTCAGGAGGAGGCGAAGCGGGCGAGGTCGATCTCACAAATGCAGAGGTCGTCGGTGATTGCCCAATCTGCGGCGCACCCGTCCATGAGGCGCCAAATGCCTATATCTGCGCCGAACGCGCAAAGGATCGCGACAACTGTGAGTTCCAGTTTGGTCGCAATATCCTCAGCAAAACGATCGAGCGTCCTGTCTTCCAAAAACTAATACAGGACGGAAAGACCGAGTTGATTCAGGGCTTTGTCTCCAACCGGACCAAGCGAAAATTCGACGCCTTCCTGATCCTCAAAGAAAAAGGAAAGCTCGGCTTCGAGTTCCCACCTCGTCCAGCCAAGAAAGCCGCTAAGAAAGCGGCGAAGAAGACCACAAAGGACAAGTAAGCGCCCAAGGGGCCCCCTTCCCCTGTTGACTGCTCGAAGGATTCAACACCGGAGACTGCCCCTCTTTCGACTCCTTTACCCGGGGAAAACCGGGTAAAGGCGGAGCCGGGGTCCACCTGCGGGTGGATGCTACTGGCAGTCGTTTCTGCCCTGCTGAGTCTGGCAGCAGGACACGCCCCCCGCGGGCAGAACAGATGCTGCTTGGGCGGTCCTACTTGACGCCACAAGCTTCGTCGATCTGCGCCAACTCTTCTGGAGAGAAAGGCGCCGCGGATACTGCTTGAAGGTTTTCCAAAATCTGTTCCGGCCGGCTGGCACCAATCAGCGCCGAGGCGATCGCAGGCTGCCGCAACACCCAGGAGAGAGCCATTTGAGCGAGCGACTGACCACGTGCATCGGCGACAGCAACGAGCTTTCGCACTTTCTCAATATTTTGGTCCACGGCCTTTTGCTGCAGGAAGCCATGTGACTTGGCAGCGCGCGAATCGTTCGGAACGCCCTCGAGGTATCGATTGGTCAACATACCCTGGGCCAATGGGCAGAAGGCAATCCCCCCGATTCCTTCGTCGCTGAGAACCTCCAGCAAGCCGTCTTCGACCCAGCGTTCCAAAATACTGTACTTGGGCTGGTGAATCAGGCAGGGGGTGCCCAAATCCCGCAAGACCTTGGCCGCCATCCGCGTCTGCTCGGGGTTGTAGGAAGAGATCCCGACATACAGAGCTTTGCCTGAACGAACCGCGTGGTCCAGCGCGCCCATGGTCTCCTCGATCGGAGTATTGGGGTCCGGGCGGTGCGAGTAAAAGATGTCAACATAGTCGATCCCCATGCGATCCAAACTCTGATCCAAGCTCGACAACAGATACTTCCGCGAACCCCAGTCCCCGTACGGTCCCTCCCACATGTGATATCCAGCCTTGGTAGAGATGATCAATTCGTCCCGAAGGCCGACAAAATCACTCGCGAGGATCTTACCAAAATTGCGCTCTGCTGAACCCGCCGAAGGGCCATAGTTATTGGCCAGATCGAAATGGGTAATCCCGTGGTCGAATGCGGTGTGAATCATGGACCGGGCGACCTGAAAATCGTCCACGTCCCCAAAGTTGTGCCAAAGCCCCAGAGACAACTCCGGTAGCTTCAAGCCGCTGCGTCCACAGCGACGATAAGATGCATTTTTGTAACGGGATTCAGCAGGAGAATAAGCCATAAAACCCTTTCTAAGAAATCGCCCACCCAAAGGCCAGATCAAACCGAGCGGACCTCTGTCTCGCTGTTGGCTTCAATCAAAACTCTCGCACAATGAGTGCGAGATCTCTACCTTCTTCTGCTTCGAGGTATGTCAGACAAACTTACAGAAATCATGGCGCACAAGCGCATCGAGATTCGCGACCGGATCCGCCCTGTCCGAGACGAGGAATTAGCTCGTTTCGGGGCACGGGGGGGCAACCGCCTGCGCAACGCTCTGCGCGATAGCGAAGAATTGGCTGTGATCGCCGAGGTCAAACGGCGCTCCCCTTCGGCTGGCGATATCTCCGCCGAGCTCGACGCGGTAGAACAGGCCCGCCGCTACATCAACGGCGAAGCCGATGGTCTCTCGATTCTTACCGATGAGAAGTACTTCGGCGGCACGCTCAGAGACCTATGGGACGTCACCGATTTCATTCGAGACCGCAACCGCTCCACCCCCTGCCTGCGAAAAGATTTTATGGTCCACCCGATCCAGGTCCTCGAAGCGGCCGAAGCCGGGGCATCCGCGATCTTGCTCATCGTCCGCGCCCTCTCGATCGATGAACTTCGACAACTGCGGGCGGCGGCTGACCTGGCCGGACTCGACAGTCTCTACGAGGTGCATTCCGAAGGTGAGCTCGAAACCGCTCTCTCCCTCGACCCGAAGATCGTTGGCGTCAACAACAGGGACCTCTCCCGCTTCGTCACGGACTTGGCTCTCTCTGAAGAATTGATCCCGCAGATCCCGGATTCCATCGTCACGGTCAGCGAATCCGGCATCTTTACCGGAGTTGATGCAGCGCGCGCCCGCGAAGCGGGTGCCGACGCCATTTTAGTCGGTGAAGGACTCGTCAGGGCCGAAGATCCAGCGGCCCTGATCCGCGAGTTCAAGGAGGCCTAGCCCTCAATCCCGATGGCCGTCGATTCACCCAGTCGCGTACGAACCGTTCTAGACGAATTGGGCATTCGCCCCGAGAAGCGTCTGGGGCAAAATTTTCTTTGCGATGGCAATTGGATCCGCAAGGCCGTCGAGGCCCTTCCTCCCGAGGCGCCGGTCGTGGAGGTTGGCCCGGGTATCGGGGCCCTCACGACGGTCACTCTGGACAAAGGTCATGAGGTCTGGGCGGTGGAGATTGACCCCCGACTCTGCCGCTACTTGGAGCGAACCTTTACCGGCCAGCACTTTCACTTGCTCGAGGGCGATGCAGTCTCATTCCCAGTCGCTCATTTCCCTGCGAAAAATGGAGAGTACACCCTGCTTTCCAACCTACCTTTTGCCATTACCTCACCGTGGATCGACAAACTACTGAGTCCTGCCAATCCACTGCCTAAGACGCTCGCGTTAATCCTCCAGAAAGAGGGAATGGATCGCACCTTGGCCAGTCCCGCGAGCAAGGCATACGGGCCCACAGCCATCCGTATGGCACTGTCCTACGACTTACAAAGCTGTGACGCGGTGCCCCGCTCGTCCTTTTTTCCTCAACCAACGATTGAATCCCGCTTCGGGGTCTGGATCCGCCAGAATGATCCCCGCCTACTCGACGCGGAAGACGTAGCTCTGCTGCGCCGTTTCTTCGGCCAACGCCGCAAGATGATTCGCCAGGGGATGAAGCAATGGTTGACCGAGGAGGTACTCCAGCACTGGGTCGAACTACTCGCTGAACAAGGGATGGATTCGACGGCACGGGCCGAATCGATTTCTCCCGAATTGTGGTGGAACCTGCTGAAGGCCAGCTCGCCAAAGAGTTCTCGATAGTTGCTACGACGCTTCGGCTTTGCCGGCGATTCGATCCATCCAACTGGTCCAAGTTGGCCAGGTTCTCTCCGCCGCCTGCTTCTGCAAATCCGCCAGTAGTTCCTCGTTGTTCAAGAGAGATCGAATACCAGCGGCTAGGTCCTCGCTGCTGCTCACGTCGACGGTCAAACACCCACCTCCAGCAGCGACCTCCCCCACCGCTCCAGATCCTGCACAGACACAGGGCTTTCCCCGTATGAGGGATTCCGCGACAGGTAACCCGTAACCCTCGGCCAACGACGGGAAGGCGGTGAACAATGACTCCGAGTACAGCTGCTCCAACTCTTGGTCAGACACCTGCCCGCGCCATGCAATCGCCAAGCCGTTCTCCTGAAGCGAGCGAACTCGATCGGAAATCTCATTCTCATTCTTCGCCCGTTTCCTCCCCACAATCTCGAGGCGGAAGGAGAGCCCTTCTGCCCACAAAATTTCTGCCGCATCGAGCAATCGGGCGTGATTTTTGCGGGCTTCCAGCGTGCCGACGCAAAGAATCATCGGAGGCGTGGTGACGCTCTGTTCTTGCCAGGGCTCCCCGTATATTGGCCAAGGCATTACCTCGGGACCGGCACCCACAATACCCGCCTCCGATTGAAATCGATGCCACTCGTCTGCCGTAAAACGAGAGGGGCAGATCACCCGCTCAACGAGGCCAAGGAATTTGAGATACTCGACGAACCCCACTGAACGCGAGGGAGCGGTCCACTGCGGACTGCTCCAACTGAGTAGGTCGTGACAGACCGCGGCCATTTTGATCTGCCGCCTTCCAGTCGCAGCGAGGTCGTCGAGGTAGGCCAGACGCTCCCCGTTGGGGATCTCCGGAATCAATAAGAGCGAGCGATCTGATTCCCCGAGGAAATCGACCTCCCACTTCTTCTCCCAACGATCCAGAAAACGGGACAAGCCCTTTCGCCGATGAAGACCCTTGGAGAACACTTCGAACAATCGGCTGCGCTCGCTGCGGGTTGGGGCGCGAAAAGAACTCCCACCCCAGACGACCGGGATCCACTCCTCCCCCCGGACCGCGCCGAAGAGGACAAGACTCCGAACCACTCGCTGAATGCCCGTATGGTGGAGCGTGTTGGCGGTGTCGGTCGCATCGATATAAATTCTATCCATCGGGCATTCCTGTTTTCCGCAAAGCATTCGCCCGCTCTGTCATCCATCGAGAAGGTTGTGATCGCAGACCGGATGCCAAGAGCAAGGCATCCAGGGTCTTTCGCCCGTTCAGCCGCCAGGGTGTGGTCGCATGACGCCGCAAGTAATGGCGGGGCCAGTCCACGAGTCCCCAACCTTCGGCGCGGTCTCCCCAACGCGCTAGGAAACGGCGAATATTTCCCGCGTCCCTGTCCTTACGACCCGGGCTCGAGCTCACCCAATGGCCGACCCGGCTCTCAAAGGCGACGCGATTGTCATAGCCTGCCTCCCCCAACCGCAAGCAGAGATCGATATCTTCAAATCCATTCCGATACTCCTCATCAAACCCTCCGACCGAGTGGAAGGTTTCTTTTTGAATCAGGCAGCAGGCAGCGGTCACCGCTCGAAAAGATCGAAGGCCTTTGTTCGGTACCCGCCGATAGTTCTGCCCCCAGTGCTCCGGAATTCCCCACGGCGAAAATACAATCCCCGCGTGATCGATGAGGCCGGTGTGCGCGTTGTATTGGACATTTCCAATCATACCCGCCTTACCACCTTCCAATCCCTTCAACATCGGCGCGGACCAGCCGGGGTGGAGAACGAGGTCGTTGTTGAGAAAGATGAGAACCGGCGCCCTGGCCATCCCGGCCCCGCGATTGTTTGATCCGGCAAACCCCAGGTTCTCCTCGTTCAAACAGACGCGTACGTTCGATCGGTCAAGCTCGCTTAAAAACTCCCTCGTCCCGTCCTCACTCCCGTCGTCGACCAAGATCAATTCGTAGCGGACTCCGGCCAAAGTTCGGTCCAACTGCTCGAGATAGGTCCGAGTGAGATCCAGTCGATTGTAGAGAGCCGTGATGATCGAGACATCTGGAGCCGCCAAAGACATACTCTGTGGTGCAGAACCCGCTGGTCTCGCGCTCCCGCCTGCTCAGGCAGGGATCAATGCCCGCAAGTAGTCTGCGTAGGAGGTCTTCCCGAGGGCTCCTGCCAACTCTTCCAACTGCGCGGAATCAATCCATCCGTTTCGAAACGCGATCTCCTCAATACAAGCAATCTTCAACCCTTGGCGCTGCTCGATCACTTGAACAAAAGATGCCGCGGAGTGAAGGCTATCGTGAGTACCCGTATCGAGCCATGCGGTACCACGGCCCATGACTTCCACGCGAAGGCGTTCGTCCTCGAGGTACAACCGGTTGAGATCGGTAATCTCCAATTCGCCCCGCGGGCTCGGGCTCAGAGAGCGAGCCATTTTGCAAACGTCTCCTTCGTAAAAATAGATACCGGGAACTGCAAACCGCGACTTCGGCTCGGTGGGCTTTTCTTCCAAGCTGACCACCCTGCCATCCGCATCAAACTCGACGACCCCATAAGCGGTGGGATTCGATACTTCGTAGGCAAAAATCACCGACTCATCCGAGTCGGCCGCGTTGCGGATCGCCTCCGTGAAATTTCCGCCGTAGAAGAGATTGTCTCCCAGGACCAAGGCGGCAGGTGCACCATCGAGAAAATCTTCTCCGATCAAAAATGCCTGTGCCAGCCCCTCTGGACGTGGCTGTTCCTCGTAGGAGAAACTCATTCCCAACCCGGAACCGTCGCCCAGCAATTTGCGGAACAAGGGTAGATCCTCCGGTGTTGAGATGATCAACACATCCCGAATTCCAGCCAGCATCAAAGCCGACAGCGGATAGTAGATCATCGGCTTATCATAAACGGGCATCAACTGTTTACTCACTGCGCGGGTCAGTGGATAAAGTCGCGTTCCCGAACCCCCGGCGAGGATGATACCTTTTCGTTGCTTTTGGGTAGTCATGAGAAGGCCAGCATTGCCCGAGCCTCTTCCCGCGGCAACCGTTTTTCACTCCCCTTTCGTCAGAGAGATTCTTCCAAATCGCTGGCTTCTGCAGCCCAGACCGCCGCCCCAATAATCCCCGCTTTGTTCTTCGTAGTGGCGTGCTTGAGCTCGCAGCGCGACCGGATCAGATGTTTCACGTCAGGAAAATTCTTTGCGCCCCCGCCGCCCACGATGACCAACTTCGGCCAGTAGAGGTTTTCCAAATGGGCGAGAAACTCCGTGAACCTTGCCGCCCATTCCTCATCCGAGATACCGTCCTTCTTCTTGGCCGATTCCGAAACGTAGGCCTCGGCCTCCATTGGCTTTCCGAAAAACATTCGCCCAAACTCCGAATTCTGAACAAGGACGCCATCCGATATGACGGCAGAACCCAGCCCCGTACCGATCGTAAGCAGAATCACCGTTCCATCGACTCCTTCGCCAGCACCAAAACGAGCCTCCGCCACTCCCGCAGCATCCGCGTCGTTCACCACCCGCACGGGTCGGCCCACTCTCTTTGAGAGGACGTCTTCCAGTGGATAACCCAGCCAGTCCTTGTGCAGGTTCTGGGCGGTGAGCACCCAGCCGTCGCGAACGACTCCGGGAAACCCGACTCCGATAGGAGAAATATCTCCAAATGGCTCAATCGCCTCAACACAGGCGTTGATCACTGCTTCGGGAGTCGCCGGGCGCGGGGTGTCTATACGCTTCCGTTTCGTCGCGGTGCGACCTTTCGAAAGATCTACAACAGCAGCCTTAATGCGAGAGCCACCGATATCTATTCCAATTGCTTTCATAGTTGGAGGGGGTTGTTTCCCATCATCCAAATAGAATAAGCCCCCAGTGACCAGTGGAAACCGAACCGGACGAACTCCCAAAAAAATGGCCCCCCACCCTATGGGGCGGAACCGCCTAAATCAGTATACGGAGGGGTGCGGACGAAGGGAATGTCGGTTTCCCGACAGGTTACGGTGTCCGCCCACTAAGAAGGTATGAGGCCGACGAGGGCTTCAGGCGGGCATTGTCGTCGAAGAGAAAACTTTATCCATCCTTTGGTGGAGCTCGCTCGCTTTGACAAAAGCCTACTTTTACCAAGAATCGTCCTCAATCGGTACAGTCGCCATCGCGATTCCGAGCCAAATCACGACATGCTGCAAATCCTACTCTTCCTCTGGTTCCTCACCCATCTCGCTGGTTTCGCGGCAATCGTTCATCTGCTGCTATCCCGAAAGCGTACGACTTCACTCGTCCTGTGGACGCTGTGGCTGTTATTTCTCCCAGTCCTCGGGATCCCGCTGTATTTTACGTTCGGCTCCGACACGATTCGACGGCGCTCGATTCCTTCCCACCCCGCGGGCGAATACCTGGCCAACCAGAAAAAGTCCGTCGGACCCGCGGAAACAGTCCCACTCCTTGAGACCGTCTCCAACCTCTCCGGAAACACGCTGACCCGCGGCGCCAATATCGAGCTCTTGCCCGATACCACTTCCTACTATCCTCACCTGATCCAATCCATCGAGAACGCCAAGGATTACATCCATTTCCAAACCTACGTCTTTCGCATGGACTCCGCCGGCGATCGCATCCTAAAGGCACTTTGTGAGGCAGCCGAGAGAGGAGTGGAGGTGCGGCTGCTC